>SCPP01000126.1_pt1 | contig 122151 bp, 151 predicted proteins | sample 6106811 | NCBI WGS metagenome assembly SCPP01 (sample SAMN10720449, study PRJNA508395) | human gut metagenome | isolation source: Participant 2 stool, 15 month | host: Homo sapiens | collected 2018 | reverse complement strand
TGGCTAGAAGCAGCCACACATTCAAAGAGAGTGCGTAATAGCTCACTGGTCGAGAGGTCCTGCGCCGAAAATGTCCGGGGCTGAAACACAACACCGAAGCTTAGGAACGAGAGATCATTGGTAGAGGAGCATTCTTTGGGGCAAGTGCATACCGCAAGGAGCTGTGGACTTTTAAGAAGAGAGAATGCCGGAATGAGTAGCGAGATGGAGGTGGGGAATCCTCCAGGCCGAATATCCAAGGTTTCCAGAGTAAAGCTGATCTGCTCTGGGTAAGTCGGGGCCTATGAGCTGAAAAGCGTAGCCGATGGACAACAGGTTGAGATTCTGTACCGCGTATCATCAGAACTGTGGGGACACAGAAGGACAGCACATCCCGGAATGGGAAGACCGGGGCAAGCAGGGTAGGAGTCAGACAGGCAAATCCGTCTGGCAATCCGAAGCTGTGATGGAGCGAAACAGAAGTAGTGTGCGATTCCAGCCTGTCAAGAAAAGCCGCTATTGTGTGATACGTGCCCGTACCGTAAACCGACACAGGTAGATGAGGAGAGAATCCTAAGGCCGGCGGGAGAAGCATTGTTAAGGAACTCGGCAAAATGACCCTGTAACTTCGGAGAAAGGGTGCCTGGGAAACCAGGCCGCAGAGAATAGGCTCAAGCAACTGTTTAGCAAAACACAGGTCTATGCAAAACCGTGAGGTATATGCTGACGCCCGCCCGGTGCTGGAAGGTTAAGGGGAGGGGTTAACGCAAGTGAAGCTGAACTGAAGCCCCAGTAAACGGCGGCCGTAACTATAACGGTCCTAAGGTAGCGAAATTCCTTGTCGGGTAAGTTCCGACCCGCACGAAAGGCGTAATGATTTGAGCGTGTCTCAACAATGCACCCGGTGAAATTGAAATACCAGTGAAGATGCTGGTTACCCGCGCCAGGACGGAAAGACCCCATGGAGCTTTACCCAGCTTGATACTGATTCGGTACTGCATGTACAGGATAGGTGGGAGGCTTTGAAGTGTGGACGCCAGTCTGTGAGGAGCCGCTGTTGGGATACCACCCTTGCGGTATTGATTTTTAACCTGCAGCCATGACCTGGCTGGGGACAATGTCAGGAGTTTGATCAGCGGTCGCCTCCGAAAGGGTATCGGAGGCGCTCAGTTGTTCCCCATAATGGTTGGTTAGAAGAGTGCAAAGGCATAAGGGAGCTTGACTGCGACACCGACGGGTGGAGCAGGCAGAAAGTAGGACTTAGTGATCCGGTGGTATGAAAGTGGATCGCTCAACGGATAAAAGCTACCCTGGGGATAACAGGCTTATCACTCCCAAGAGTTCACATCGACGGAGTGGTTTGGCACCTCGATGTCGGCTCATCGCATCCTGGAGCTGTAGCAGGTCCCAAGGGTTGGGCTGTTCGCCCATTAAAGCGGTACGCGAGCTGGGTTCAGAACGTCGTGAGACAGTTCGGTCCCTATCCGGCGCGCGTAGGATATTTGAGAGGAGCTGTCCTTAGTACGAGAGGACGGGATGGACAGACCGCTGTAAATTCGTTGGCCTACCAAGGCCATGGCAGGGTAGCCAAGTCTGACGGGATAAACGCTGAAGGCATCTAAGCGTGAATCAAGATGAGATATCCCATCGCAAGAGTAAGACCCCTTGAAGACGACGAGGTAGATAGGTCAGAGGTGGAAGTGCAGTAATGTATGGAGCTGACTGCTACTAATCGGTCGAGGGCTTGACCAGAAGGTTTAGGGAAACGGTTGTGGCTTGGTTGTTCAGTATGTGGTTTTGAAGGTATATGTGAGAGAAGTTATTCCTCGATAGCTCAGTCGGTAGAGCAAACGGCTGTTAACCGTTGGGTCGTAGGTTCGAGTCCTACTCGGGAGTTTATTTTCATATACAAGTTAATTAGCGTTAAGGCCCCATGGTCAAGCGGTTAAGACATCGCCCTTTCACGGCGGTAACAGGGGTCCGAATCCCCTTGGGGTCATTGAATAATATAAGTTAATATGGCGACATAGCCAAGCGGTAAGGCAAAGGTCTGCAACACCTCTATCACCGGTTCGATTCCGGTTGTCGCCTCTTTTGGAATCACAGAAATGTGGTTCCTTTTTTGTTGCTGTACATGCTCTCAGCTATCCATCATAATATAAAAAATGCGGAATAAATGCAGTAGAATCTGGCAAAAATAGGAACATAAATAGTTTGAAGAAGGAGAGCAGCGCTATGAATAAGTATTCAGGAACAAAGACGGAACAGAACTTGAGGACTGCATTTTCAGGAGAATCAGAAGCCAGAAATAAGTATACTTTTTTTGCTTCTGTGGCTAAGAAAGAGGGGTATGAGCAGATTGCCGCTCTGTTCCAGAAAACAGCAGATAATGAGAGGGAGCACGCAAAGCTGTGGTTTAAGGAATTAAACGGTATTGGAGATACGGCAGAAAATTTAAAATCAGCGGCCGAGGGTGAAAACTACGAGTGGACAGATATGTATGCCGGTTTTGCAAAGACTGCGGAGGAAGAGGGATTTACGGAGCTGGCCGCTAAATTTCGGCTGGTTGCAGAGATTGAGAAACATCATGAAGAGCGTTACAGAGCACTGCTTAAAAATGTAGAGCTGGCAGAGGTATTTGCAAAGAGCGAGGTAAAGGTTTGGGAATGCCGCAACTGCGGTCATATTATGGTTGGAATGAGTGCTCCAAAGGTATGTCCGGCCTGCAATCATCCTCAAGGTTACTTTGAGATCCATGTGGAGAATTATTGATGATCCAGAACGGGTGGATTTGTTTTAACTTCCCCCCTTTCCATATCCTCTGTCATATGGTAAGATAGTAAAATGCCTGAACAGTCCCATCAGGCGCACTAGAAAATGACAGGATGATGGAAATGAATTATATTGTATTTGATCTGGAATGGAACCAGAGTCCCGAGGGGAAGGAGCGCTCAGACAGGTACCTGCAGTTTGAGATTGTGGAGATTGGGGCGGTGAAGCTGGATCAGAACCGGAAGCCTATAGGGGAGTTTCGCCGCCTGGTCAAGCCACAGGTTTATGAGGAGCTTCATTTTAAGATACAGGAAGTAACGGGGCTGGAGATGGAGCTGCTTCTGAGAGAAGGGCAGCCTTTTGAGCAGGCAATCCGGGAGTTTTTAGAATGGTGCGGACCGGAGGAATACCGTTTCTGCTCCTGGGGGCCTATGGATCTGACAGAGCTGGAGCGGAATATTGCCTACTATGGGATGGAAATTCCCTTTGAGAGACCACTGTTGTATTACGATATACAGAAGCTGTATTCTCTGGAGGTATGGAGATGGCAAAAGCAGGGCAGCTTTGGATCAGGCAGTTTGCGAGCAGGATTTGGCAGATGAGGGAGGATTTCATCGGGCATTCAATGACGCCCTCTATACGGCAGAAATTTTTGGGAAAATAGATATGGAGCGGTTTGGACCATATGTGTCTGTGGACTATTATCAGCTGCCTGAATCTGGAAAGAGCTATCGGCTGTCTTTCCCGGAATATTCTAAACTTGTTTCTGCAGAGTTTGAGACAAAAGAGGAGCTGATCAAGAATAAGGAGGTCAGTGATCTGGTATGCATCAAATGCCGGCGGATGCTCAGAAAAAAGATCCGTTGGTTTTCTTACGGACAGCGGTTTTATTTTGCTATGGGGATTTGCCCGGAGCATGGATATATGAAGGGAAAGATCCGGGTAAAGAAGTCAGAGCGGGAGCTTTACTATGGAGTAAAGACGGTTAAGGCTGCTTCGGAAGAGGATCTGGAACTGCTGGTTCAGAAACGGGAAGATAATAAGAGAAAGAGAAAAAGTCTGCCTAAGAAGTGATGGGCAGACTTTTTTATAGAAGTAAGGAAAATAGTTATCACGTTTGCGGAAACGGAAAGACTATTCCTCCCGCATCCGGTATCCTACGCCAATTTCTGTAAATATGTATTGGGGTTCTGCGGGATTTTCTTCCAGCTTGCGGCGGATATGGGCCATGTTGACACGCAGGATCTGATTATCATTGTCCGCATAAGGCCCCCATATTTTGGTGATAATGGATTCGTAGGTCATAACACGGCCCGCATTTTGAGCCAGCAGACAAACCAGCTTATATTCAATCTGGGTCAGGTGTACTTCCTGACCCTTTACTTTTACCAGACGACGTTCAAAATCAATCGAGAGATCGCCGACTTCATACAGATGGGATGTATGAGTATGGTTTCTTTGGGCATGGCGCAGGGCAGTACGGATCCTGGCTAAGAGCTCTCCGGTTCCAAAGGGTTTGGTTAAATAGTCATCAGCGCCCATATCCAGTGCTGTTACTTTGCTGTTTTCCATGGTACGGGCAGAAATGACAATAATAGGGGTAGTACTCCAGATACGCACATTCTGGATGATATCCAGTCCATCCATATCAGGAAGTCCAAGATCCAGAAGAATCAGATCAGGATGGTTTGAATTGATGTGCTGCAGTCCGTTCCTTCCGGTGTTAGATGTGATAACACGGTAGCCTTCGGGTTCCAATATACGGCTGATGAAGCTGCAGATATTTTTTTCATCTTCAATGATAACAATGGTTGCTTTTGTTGACATATCAGTATTCCCTCCAATCAGGTAGTGTGAAAGTAAACATGGCGCCTTTAGAATGGTTGGCAGCCCAATGGAGCCGCCATGTGCATTTATAATGGTTTTACAGATCGAAAGTCCGATTCCCATCCCTTTGTGGCCGTCACCCTGGGTTAGAGCAGGCGCCTCCGCCGTCAAAGAGTGGAAAACGGTCGGGATCAATGCCGTTTCCATAGTCTTTGATCGTGACAGAAAGGATTTTATCATGAATGGCAGCTGTCAATTCGATGGGCTCCTGGCTGTTTCCGTGGAAGGCGGCATTTTCAAGCAGGTTATTGATGACCTGTTCAATGAGCTTTGCATCCATGGGAACCATAATAAAGGCATCGGGAACACTTACATGAACCACAGCCAAGGGAAAGCGCTTGCGAAATCGCTGGACTGCCTCAGAAATGACTTCCTCCAAGGGCTCTTCAGTCTTTACCACAGCAGGTGCACCGTCCGTATCCTGAATCCGGGTAACGGACAGGAGATTTTCGACCATATTTAAGAGCCATTGAGCATCCTCTTCAATATTTGAAATCAGTTGACGCTGTTCCTCCGCTGTCATGGTATTTTGCTGTTCGAGACAGGCAACGCTGGAGCCTATGATTGTGGTAAGAGGCGTTCTCAGATCGTGGGACACAGCCCTCAGAAGGTTAGCCCTCATGGTTTCTTTTTCTGCATTCATCAGTTTTTTGTCCTGCTCACGGATCAGATTTGTCTGGCGGGAAATCATGATGCAGATGCTGCTGGTAAAACAGGAGATAAATGCCATCCCGAAAAAGGTAAGGGGATAGCCGCTGAGAGTAAAATTCAGCTTCATGTAGGGCACAGAGAAGGCATAATTTACCCAAAAGACACTGTACAGGGAAGCGATAATGCCTGCGCCGTAGCAGCTGGTAGCGCGGGCATGAAGGATGATAGCAAGGATATAGACAATGGATACATTGATCAGATTGTCTGTGAAATGAAACATCAGGCTGGAAACCAGAGTTGCTGCTGCCATATAAATGATGGTGGTAGGAAGGGTCCGTACGGTTTCCACAACAGACTGTTTCAGGTGAAATGGTTCTCTGGGGAGAGGGGAATGGGAGTGAAGCATGGTCGGAAGTCCTTATCTCAGTGTAGTAAAGTTTACAGGCTATCTGCGGCGGTTTTTCGAAACGAGCGCCCTTTTGTCCGCCTGCGGGGCGGTAGGAGGGTATAGAGCTTCTCTTTTTGGACAGCATCTGATCAAAATCCGAGGAGGAGAAGCCCATATCTTCTAACCGTTCTAAGCGTCTCTGCCGGCGGCGCATCAGATCCTCCTGTTCTTTCTGCCTGTTATGAAGAAAGAGGAAGATTCCTGCGCCGAGAATAACAGCAAAACCGCCGGAAAGAGAGACTGCCAGCCACAGGGGAAGGCCAAAAAGTGTGCCTTTGTCTTCCGTACCTGCAGCATCCGGCTGTGCAGAGCGCCTTTGGATCTGTAGGACAGGATCGGGGGACTCTGTTTCGGATGGAACCGATGCTTTCGATGGAGCCGTCGAAAGATTGGCTGCATCAGAAGACTCAGAGAGAGCGGCGTCTGAAGAAATGACCGTATCCGGCGCACTTATCCGGTTAACCTGAGCCGTTGTGCACAAATATACCTGTCCTGTTTCATGACCCTCATAGGTATAGGAAATGCGGGCAATGGCATGTTTTGGAGCATCCTGGCCGAGTTCGTAGGACAGACTGGGAGTCAGATCGGAAAATACGGCTTCCTGGGAAGGATTACCCGGCTGTCTGGATCAAGGGACAGGGAAATGCTGTCCTTTGCGGTCATTCCTGCAATGGTCATGTCATTTTCCAGAGAGCGGTAGGTGGTTTCGTGGTCTGCGGCCTTTAAGGACTGAAAATTGGAAACCAAAGTCGAAAAGAGCTTTTGTATCCCGGTAATGAGACTGATGGCCGTTCAGAACAACAGCAATCAGAGTAATACCGTCACGTTCGGCACAGGTTACCAGGGTATTTCCTGCCAGGGAGGTGTATCCTGTTTTCCGGCAAAGGCTCCCGGATAGGTAACAGATGTATTTTGTTTTACCATGTTATGGTGGTTGGCAACATAGCCGCCCTCAGCATTTTTTTTTGTAGGCGCCATCTGGTAGCTGCGTGTGCCACTGATTTCCACAAAATCAGGATTTTTATGGCTTCCTGTGTGATCAGCGCCATGTCGTGAGCTGTGGTGTAGTGATTTTCGTCATTTAAGCCGCTGGGATTGGCAAAATTACTTCCTGTACAGCCCAGGCTCCTGGCTTTTTGATTCATGAGCTCTGCAAAAGCTTCTCTGGAACCGCTTACATGACAGGCCAGAGCATTGGCGCTCTCATTGGCAGAGGCTAAAAGCAGAGCATAGAGGCAGTCGCGGACGGTCAGCACATCGCCCTCGTCAATTCCTGCGGAGCTGCTTCCTGCCTCTACATTGTACACGTCATCATGGGAGAAAGTAACCATTTCATCCAGCTCACATTCCTCCAGTACGATCAGCGCTGTGAGGATTTTGGTGATACTGGCCGGATAATAGGCCTGATTTTCATTTTTTCCATATAGAATGCTTCCGGTGTCAGCATCCATCAGGATACCGCCGTCTGCTTCAATGGAAACGCCGGTGGGCCAGGGAACGGCTGCCGCAGCTGTAATAGGCGTAAAGCTCAGAATCAGGCTAAGGCATATAAAAAAGGGAAAAAGTCGTTTCATACGTTACACTCCTATGGGCGGTGCTTGTGTTTCAGAGTTAAAGCCAGACAGACTGCAAACAGGATAAGAGACAGGCTGCCAAAGGTAAATGCAATCCGTCCGGCTGTGTCCATAAAAAAGCCTTCAGGCACAATATTGATCAGCATATCGGTGGACGGATCCAGGATCCACAGATCGTTGCTAAAGAAAATATGGTGGAACATAATAAAATATTTTGTAAAATCGGTGGAGATGATGGCAGCCAGGGCCGCGATCAGACCGAAAAACAGCCCGGTTCCCAGGCAGATGGAAGGAGGAAGAAGGCGTTTCATATCAGCCTTTGTAACTGCCATAAAGACAAGGGCAGAGGCACACAGAACCAGACATACTCTCCGGATGGAGATGGCTGCCAGAAACAGTCCCTGAACATCCTCCATATGGGCGATTTCTCTGGCATTTAAAAACTCCCGCTCCTGTCCGTCCATGACGGTCATCACATGAAGATCTTCACGGTCTCCCCGCAGATAATCCATCATCTCATCTGTTACTTCTAACAGATCTTTCATGGTCATGGCAGGAAGATCCTAAGTACCTCATATTTTGTGTATTCTTTTTCAAAATATCCGGGTGTCCAGTATACGACAGCTTCTATGGAGGTGATAAACAGGACGATCATCAGGCAGAATGCCATCAGAATGCCGGTCAGGCGGTGAAGATATTTCATATCGGGAAGTCCTCCTTTGGGATGGGTATGGTTTTGATTCACATAAAAGAAAAAGCCCGACTTCGCAGCTTGCTGACGATCTGCAGAGTCCGACCTTTAAACGCGCCTTTATAAATCACTAAGGGCTGCATACGTTATTAAAAAGACGCATAAACTACCTATTTTATATCATGTAATAGGAGAGTTGTCAATGTTGAAACTTTATGAAAAAAGCCATATCAAACATTTGCCGGGATACGGGCGGGTTTGGTATGGCTTTTGTTTGAATGTATAAAGGATTTAATGAAGCTCAGGCCAGAATTCTTTGTTGGCTTCGATCATGTCATCCAGGATCTTTTTGGCAACCAGAAGGCTGGGGACAGTTTTTGAGAGGGTAAATGCCATCAATGCTTTTTCGTAGGAATGCTCGATGGCTGCCTCAACTACCAGCTTTTCAACTGCTTCCTGCTGCTCGATCAGACCCTTATAGAAGGTAGGAATCTCACCTACACGCACAGGTTCAGCTCCGCGGTCTGTAATATAGGCAGGAATTTCAACCATGGCATCGTCAGGCAGATTCTCAATCGCCCCCCTGTTTTCTACCATTACAAGGTAGCGCTTGCGCAGGTCGAAGGCCAGGCTCATTGCTACGTCTACGATAAATTCGCCGTGTACGCCGCCAAAGAATTTGGTCAGATCGACTTCTTTTCCTGCGCGGTAATCTGCTACTGCATCAAAAATCCTTTTTTCGCGGCCTTCCATTACCTCGTTGGCGCGGGTGTGGTTGGGATTGCTGCTTTCAACCACTTCATCGCCCAGAAGATAATACTGCATATAGGTATTTGGCAGATAATCATGGAATGCAGAGCAGATATGTCTGGAATTGGCATATGTATGAAGCCAGGAGGGATCACTGTGCATTACATCGCTCTTTTCATTTTTGGGCATATATCCGTTTTCTGCCACATAGGACTTTAATTCCTCTGTTACGTCGGTTCCATTGAGGCGCACTTTGGTGAACCATCCGAAATGGTTCAGGCCGAAATAGTCTACTTCCAGATCATGGCGGTCACAGCCCAGAATCTCAGCCATGTTTCTCTCGATTGCCACAGGCATATCGCAGATATTCAGGATGCGGGCATGAGGACGCAGGCGGAAGGTGGCTTTTGCCACAATCGCAGCCGGATTAGAGTAGTTAACGATCCAGTAAGTAGGCTTTGCATACTTTTCGCAGTAGTCAATCAGTTCTACCATAGGGTAAATGGTACGCAGGCCGTAAGCAAGACCGCCGGGGCCGCAGGTTTCCTGGCCTACTACGCCGTATCTTAACGGAATCTTCTCATCCTGTTCGCGCATGGCGTACAGTCCTACACGCATCTGTGCAAAGATAAAATCTGCATCTGTCATGGCGGTTTCCGGGTCTGTGGTAAGAGTCAATTTTACATCCGGATCAAACATCTCTACTACATGGCGGACGATAACGCCCACGTCTTCCTGACGTTTGGCATTGTTATCATAGAGAACCAGTTCATTGAGTTTAAAACGGTCTTTCTGTACCAGAAGACTTTTGACGATTCCCGGAGTGTAGGTGCTGCCGCCTCCGGCGATGACAAGTTTAAATGTTTTCATTATATACCTCCTGAGTGATTACAAGTGAGTTATTCTTCACGTCCAAGGGCTTTTTCGACGATGGAACGTTTTTTGCTGACAACAGGGCCATAGATAATTTGTATATTATTTCCTTTTACAACAAGACCAGCTGCTCCTGTTGGGGCAAACCATTCTTTATCCTTTACAACAGAGGCGTCTTTTACCTCTACGCGCAGACGGGTCATGCAGTTTCCGATATTTTCAATATTGTCAGGTCCGCCCAGTCCCTCGATGATGCGGGCTGCGGTTTCAGCATCAGCTTCTTTCTTTGCTTCTGCTTTATTTCCGGAGCGGATCTGGGATTTTACTGCTGCTGCATTGGCAGCCAGGTCGATTACATCCTCGCCGTCTTCGCGTCCCGGTGTTTTCAGGTTGAATTTCACGATCAGGAAACGGAAGAGGAAATACATTACAACGATCTCAATCAGACCTGCAACTACATACATAGGCCAGTGTGTCCGTCCGATTCCTGCCGGAAGGTTCAGTACAAGGAAGTCGATAATGCCGTTGGTAGCACAGACACGGACATTTAACAGATATACGATCATCTGGAACAGTCCGTCCATGACAGAGTAGATGACCCACAGCATGGGAGCTGCAAACAGGAAGGTAAACTCCAGTGGCTCTGTTACGCCTACTAAAGAGGCAGTAAGTGTGGCCGGGATAACCTGAGCCTTTGTGGCGGCCTTTTTCTCTTTTTTGGCAGTAGCGATGAAAGCCAGAGCAACACCGATGACGCCAAAGGTCTTCATAAGTCCATAGGTTAAGAATCGGGCAGAGTCGGGCATGGAAGCAACAGCAGGGTCGCTGAGAAGAGCCAGGAAAACAGGCTTTGCGCCTACGATCTGCTCTCCGCCAATGATCATGCTGTCTCCGATTGCGGAATAGAGGAAGGGAGACCATACCAGATGATGGAGGCCGGTAGGGATCAGAATACGGTTTAAAAATCCATACAGGAATACTCCAAATGCGCCAGCGCCTGCCATAATGCCTGTGAGGGCATTGATTGCTGCAGCTGCAACAGGCCAGATATAGGCAGCTGCCAGTGCCAGCACTAATACAATGGGAAGAAGCACGATAAATACGAACTTGCTGTTTCCATACATAGCCATGGCACCCTTAAATTCAGTGTCAATAAAGCGGTTGTGGACTAAGGCTACGATTACGCCCAAGATCATGCCCAGGAATACGCCCATGTCTGTTACATGGTAGCCAAGACAGATCGTCTGGCCTGTACCGTAGAGTGCGCTGGCAGTATCACCTTCCGCCATCAGTCCCGCAACACTGAGCCAGCGAGAGTTGGCTGCAAGCCAGATCAGATAACTGACAAGTGATACGAATGCGGCATCCGCTTTTTTCTTTTTTTTGCAAGACTCATTGAGACGCCTACACAGAACAGGATTCCAAGATTGCCGATTACTGCGCTGACTCCGCCATTGATAAATTTTCCAGCTGTATATAAGATACCCCCCTCTGATACAAATGCTGTGTTGCACATTACAGAAGACAGAGCCTGGAGCATACCGGCAATAGGTAAGAATAGAACAGGGCCCATCAAAGCTTTGGAAAAGCTCTGCATGGCGTTCATAACTTTTGCTTTCATGATTCATTCTCCTTTTTCATTCGTTTTCTGTCGGAAGGCGCCATTCCGTTTCGATGTTTGAATTATATCATTTTGAATAAAAAAATCTACTATTTTGTGATAGTTTTAAACATATTCACATAGATTGAAACATGTTTCATTAATGAAATCGGATGTAATGAGAATTGGTTGCGCAGATGGACAGAGTATCGTATAATTTCAGTGAAAATTACACAAAATATGGGTTTGGGATAAAATAGAGGGAATGAGAGATGAAACACGATATTTATAAGCTGGCAGAACAATATCATTTAAATGAAAGTGAACAGCAGATGTTTCAGTCGCTTTTAGAGGCGGCAGACCAGAATATACAGTACAGCGTAAGGGAGTTTGCAGCACGGAATTACGTTTCGCCGGCAGCACTGATCCGTCTGAGTAAAAAGATGGGATATACTGGTTATACGGATATGGTATATCGACTGGGATTTCTGGTACAGAATGAGATAAATAATAAGAATCATGAGTCAGATATTACAGCTTTTATCGGAGAGATACCATTTGAAAAAATGAATCGTTTTCCGGAACTTCTGAAAAAACACAGACATAATCCCATTTTGATTACAGGTACCGGATTCTGTGCCCCCTTAAGGGATTTTTTTGTGCGCAAGCTTCTGGTTATGGGTTACTGTGCCATTGGATCGAATAATTATGAGGTATATGAGGGAAATGCCCTTTCGGCAGGAATGGTAATTGCTATTAGCAAAAGCGGCACAACAGACACGATTATTAAGCCTGTCCGGGATGCCTGCGCACATGGAATTGATGTGGTGGCTTTTACGGGAGGAGCCCATTCTATGATTGCTGATATGGCAGAATTATCATTTGTACTTTTGGATGATAAAATATTAGATGATCGGAATCTTACAGCTAATTATTTTTATGCAAGAGTTCTTATTCTATTTGAGTATCTGATGGATATGACATGGGAAACAGAATAAAGTATAAGATAAAAACAGGACGCCGCACTGCAAATGATCGGTTTATGATCGTAATTGCTGTGCGGAGTTTGTTTTTTAGAGTTTATGTTAATGAGTTAATGTGTATTTTCAGGATGATCCGCATAAATTTTCCCCATCATTTTCCAGGCAATCACTGCGGCTATAAGCTCTGCTATGGGGAAGGAGATCCAGATGCCTGCGGGTCCCATAAAGCGTGAGAGGATCCATCCCAGAGGAACAATGATCACAAGCTGGCGCAGAAGGGAGACGATCAGGGAAGGGCGTCCCTGTCCCAGAGCCTCAAAAACTCAGGCTGCTATGAAAGCCACAGAGGAAATCAAAACTGGGGCCGATCATGCGCAGGGCTTCTGTCCCATACTGCATCAGCTCCGGATCTGCATCAAAAATACGCAGAATCGGGCCGGGAAAGAAAATAGATGCAATTGTTCCGGTGAGTGTAACAACGGTTACCAGGCCAAGGCTGCAGCGAATGGTACTGCGAACCCTGTCATGGCGTTCGGCTCCATAGTTATACCCGATAATGGGACGCATTCCCTGGAGAAGGCCGTTGCAGGGAAGGTTTACAAAGGTTTGGAGCTTAAAATACAGTCCAAAGGCTGCTACATAGACGCTTCCAAAGGTAGTCAGGATTCCATTTAAAATGCCGGTTAACAGGGAAGGCATGGCTAAAAGCAGACTGGATGGAATTGCAATACTATAAATAGAACGAATCAGTTCGCGGTTCAGATTCATAAGTCTGGGCCGAATGGATACGCCCAGATTGGTTTTTAAATACACAGAATATATAGAAGCAACGCCCCAAACTGGCCGATCACTGTTGCAACGGCAGCGCCGGATACACCCATGGCGGGAGCGCCGAACCAGCCGAAAATAAGGATCGGATCTAAAACAATGTTGATCAGACAGCCGCTTGCCATGAGAAACATGGTGGTTTTCATCCGCCCTACACCCTGAAAGAGTTTTTCCATGTACATTTGCAGAACTTGACCGGAAGAGAGACAGAGCACAATGAACGTATAGCTGCAGGCCCATTCGAATATTTGGGGATTATCTGTAAACATCCCAAGAAATGGTCTTGTAATAAAAATGCCCAGAGCAATAAATAACAGACAGTGTATCAGGGCCAGAGAGAGGCCGGCAGATGCCAGATGATCGGCCTTGTTCCTGTTTCCTGCTCCAAGACTCATGGAAATTAAGGAGCTGACACCTACGCCCAAGCCCACTCCAAGAGCCATGATGATATTCTGAAGAGGAAAGGCTAGTGAAACGGCAGTGATGGCATCTGTGCCCAGTCTCGATACCCAGATACTGTCTACAACGTTATAGAGAGAATTGATCAGCATGGACAGCATCACAGGCACTGCCATGGAAACAAGAAGAGGAAAAACCGGCTTTTCCAGCAAAAAACGTTGATTCTGTTCCATAATAAAACCTCCTGTAAGGACAAAAAAAGCCCTCCCGCCTGTTTTGATGCGGGAAGGCTTGCATGCCATTGATAAATGGAAAATGTATAAAATTATATGTTCGCAATAGAAAAGTCCGACCCCGCAGCCTCTAATATCTGCAAAATCAGACCTCTCAGTGCGCCTCCAGGGACTCGAACCCTGGACAAATAGATTAAGAGTCTACTGCTCTACCAGCTGAGCTAGAGGCGCATGTCTATGTGTTGTTGTGTGACACGATAGACATTATAGGGGATAGAAAGTTATTTGTCAATAGTTTTTTGAAAAATATTTACATCCATCTGATTATAAGGAATTTCAATGCCTGCAGCATCAAATTCCAATTTGGTTTTTTCGATAATCCGCCAGCGGGCGCTCCAGTAATCCTCTGTAGCGGCCCATCCACGGGAACCAATGATTACAGAGCTTTCAGCAAGCTCGCTTACATAAACAGTAATGGGTTCATCTTGAATGATTTGAGGATCTTTTCTCTGTAAATGCGTTCCAGAATCGCTTTTGCCTGTTTTAAATCTGAAGAGTAGCTGATGCCTATAGTCAGATCAATGCGCCGCTTTTCCTGAGCTGTCACGTTGGTAATTACAGCATTTGACAGGGTGCCGTTAGGGATGGTGATTCGACGGTTGTCAACGGTGAGCAGGGTAGTGTATACAAGGCCGATATTTAAAACCTGTCCCTCTACCCCCTCGGATACAATATAGTCATGGATCCCAAAGGGCCGCATGACCAGAATCAGGATACCTCCTGCAAAGTTTCCCAGACTTTCCTGCAGAGAAAGGCCGATTGCCAGAGTGGCGGAGCCCAGCAATGCGATGATGGAGGTCGATGGAATTCCTATTTTTTCCAGTGCCATAAAGATAACAATAGCATAGGTAATGGCATTTGCGAGAGAAATAAGAAATTTGCTCAGGCTTAAATCCATATTCATACGGTCAAAGGTGCGTTTTAAAAACCGGCGGAGATAAAAGGCGATCCGGTTTCCGATAATGATGATGACAGCGGCATAGAGAACGCGGTAGCTGAGGGATAAAAGTCCGGGCGTCCATGAGCGGATCGTTTCTAAAATTGCATTGGGCTTTAACTGCTGAAGGTCTTCGTGAACCTCCTGCACAATGGCCTGTGTTTCTCGGTGGGGATCGAGGGAGTTTGTAGGGTGAAGTGTATCATTCAAATAACCTCCTGTTGTCTGATGGTGTAAAAATTATAGCATAAATAAAATCTGAAAGACAGGAAATAATGTCAGGACTGCTCCTGCAGCTGTTTTTGTATATGGCAGATATAGGACGCATATAAGCACAGCATATCATAAGAATTGGTCAGGTTGCGTCCGCAGATCTCCTGAATACGGTGCAGGCCCGGATACGCAGAGAGCTTGATGAAATGGGGATTCCCTATGAAGAGGTTGTGGGAACGGGAACCATAGCGACACTGAAGGGAAAAAAGGATCATCCGGTGATTGGTCTTCGCTGTGATATTGATGCGCTTTCCATAAAAGAAGCGAAGGAACTGCCGTACCGTTCTGAAAACGACGGGTGATGCATGCCTGCGGTCATGACGGGCATATCAGTATGCTTTTGACAGCGGCGAAAGTATTGTCTGATCACAGGGACGAACTGAACTGTACAGTAAAACTGATTTTTCAGCCGGCTGAAGAGAAACAAACGGCGCACTAAAAATGTTGGAGACTGGAAGAGTGGGACATCTGGATACAGTGGTAGTAAGTATCTGTACCTTCCATTCCGGAACCATGGCCAATATTTTTGCAGAGACAGCAGAATTAAGCGGAACTGTGAGAACCTTCAATCCGGAGCTTCGCAAACACTGGTCAATGGAGCTGCATTTTATGTACAGTATTTATTAGATGCACAGGAACAGTTTTAGCAGGCAGAAACTGCTGTACCGCAACGAGGTACGGCAGTTTTTATGTACATGAAAATCAAGATATGATACAATATTGATAAATATTAAGAAATAGGAGAAGGGCTATGAATACATGCTTTTACAATATTCGTCTTCTGTCAATGGACAAAAATATAGAGATTATACCGGGAGAGGTATGGGTAGAGGGGAATCGGATTACTTATGCAGGTCCGTCGATGAGGGGGGATGAACCGCAGGTTTTGGGATCTGCCCCTCCTGTCTGGGATCGTGAAATCGATGGAAATGGCAATCTTCTCATGCCGGGCTTTAAAAATGCCCATACTCATTCCGCTATGACGTTTCTGCGTTCCTATGCAGATGACCTGCCGCTTATGGACTGGCTCCATACTCAGGTATTTCCTATGGAAGCAAAGCTGCAGCCGGGAGATGCATTCTGGCTGTCCAGACTGGCTGTAATGGAGTATCTGACCAGCGGCATGACGGCAGCTTTTGATATGTATCCCTGGCCGGAGGAAATGGCAAGAGCCTGTGTGGAAAGTGGTTTCAGAACCGTTTTAGTAAGCGGGCTGAATGATTTTGTGTCATCTCCTGAGGGGCTGGAGGAGGATTATCTGAAATTCAATTCCTATGATCCGTTGGTAAGCTATCAGCTGGGCTTTCATGCAGAGTATACCACCAGCCGGAAGATTCTGGAGGCGGTAGCAGATCTGGCTCACAAGTATAAGGCTCCTGTGTTTACCCACAATTCAGAGACAAAGGGTGAAACAGAAGGATGTCTGGAGCGCTATGGGATGACGCCGACTGCATTTTTAGATTCTCTGGGAATGTTTGAATACGGCGGAGGCGGTTATCACTGTGTCCACATCACAGACGAGGATATGGATATCTTTAAAAAGCATGACATGACTATTGTTACCAATCCCGGTTCCAATGTGAAGCTGGCAAGCGGAATCCCCAGGCTGAACCGGATGCTTGAAAAGGGAGTTCGTCTTGCGATCGGAACAGACGGACCTGCCAGCAATAACTGTCTGGATATGTTCAGTGAAATGTTTCTGGTTACAGGCCTTACAAAGCTTCGCGAAAATGATGCTTCCGCCATGCCTGCGGAGGAAGTGCTCAAGATGGCCTGTGTGGGCGGCGCTTATGCCATGGGGCTTACAGACTGCGACTGCATCCGAAAAGGAAAACTGGCGGATCTGGTTTTGATCGATCTGCACCAGCCTAATATGCAGCCTGTCAATAATATCGTAAAAAATTTGGTTTACAGCGGCAGCAAGCAGAATGTAAAGCTGGTTATGATTGACGGAACAGTCCGGTACGAGGACGGAACCTTCTTTATAGGAGAAGATCCTGAAGAGGTATACCGCAGGGCCAATGCCATCATAGAGCGAATGAGACAGGAGGCGTAGAAGCCGGGAAAAATTATTCTGTCGAAAAATAAAAAAAGTAGTTGACAACTCTCAGCCTGAGCTATAATACTCGTTGTGTTCAGGAAAATGCGCCTCTAGCTCAGCTGGTAGAGCAGTAGACTCTTAATCTATTTGTCCAGGGTTCGAGTCCCTGGAGGCGCACTAAAAGGTCTGATTTTGCAGATAATGGAAGCTGCGGGTCGGACTTTTTGTGTCTGAAAACAAGTGTGAACAGGCTGTAGGATTATTTTTTCTTTTTGCAGTTTAATGCTGTTTCCACTTCCTTAAAGCATTTGCTCAGGTGAAGGAAACGCCGATCCAGATCCCGCCGGTCGCAGGTGGCGCGCTGGAGTTTTTTTACAAAACATGGAGGAAGAAGCATAAAAGTCATAAACCTTCTTTCTATAAATTATATTGATACCCCGGTATCCGGATTTATCTGTAGGAAGATCCGGCGCCGGGGCTTTTTGGAGTCTGCTTTATTCTTTATCATATGCCGGGATTTCCCTGGCTGCTACCAGCTTGCAGATGGGATTTCCCATAGAGGAAAATTTTTCCTCATATTCTGTCATTACATTTCCCTCATTCATGGGACTGTGGTGGAGATCGAAGGTATGGGCCTTGATCTGCCAGCCAGCCTGTGGGGATAGCTTCCAGGGAATAATCGAAAAGTCCCCGGTTGTCTGTTTTAAACTCGATCACGCCGTCGCGGGCAAGAATCTGGTCATAGACAGCCATGAAATCGGGAGAGGTAAGGCGGCGTCTGGCGTGACGATCCTTAGGCCACGGATCTGAGAAATTTAGATAGATGCGGTTTACTTCGCCGGGAGCGAAATAGTCAGCCATGGCCTTTGCGTCAATGCAGAGGAAATAAATGTTATCCAGTTCCAGTCCGGCTCTTTTCTGCAGGCCTCTCAGAAGTACGCTGGAATACCGTTCGATTCCAATGTAGTTGATATGGGGATTTTTCTGAGCCAGCTCCATGATAAAGCGCCCTTTTCCCATTCCTACCTCTATTTCGATGGGATGGTCATTTCCGAATACCTGGTTCCAGCTTCCTTTGTGGAGGGCCGGTTCCTGGATCACATAGGGACTTGAGGCGATGGTTTCCTCTGCCCCGGGAATATGTCTTAAACGCATAGATGTATGTCCTCGTCTTTCTTTGCGGTCAAACCGCAGGGAAGTGTAGTTGTTTTATCCGCAGACTGCGGTTTTTGTAAGGATGATCGGACTTATTTTAACATTCAAATGGGGAAATGCAACTGTGAAACGCAGGCGGAAGCCTGTCAAAAACGAGAAAAACGGTTTCAAGGTATATTTTTAGGATATGATCATATAGTTCCTTCATAAAATCCTTCCAATTCCTAGTGCAATTTCAATATAAATAAGGTATAATATGAACACAGAGAGTTTCTGTAGAAATCTGCTGATACAAAGGAGGAAGGGATATGTCAAACCTGGAGCATACCACCAGCTGGCAGCAGATCCAGCAGGGGGTCAAAGAGGCAGAACGTTTGATTGTGAATAAAAATTATAATCTGGTGATGGTAAAAGCAAGACAGACATTAGAGTGCATGGTTCGCTGTATGGCGGAGAAGGCCTGTCTGGTGGAGGGCGATCTGTCAGATACCATTGACCAGCTGTATGAAGGCGGCTGGATCAATAAGACGACAAAAGATAATTACCATACCATCCGCATTCTTGGGAATAAGGCGGTGCATGAAAATGACAATACAGCGTATAATGCCAATCAGGCATACCAGCTTTTAACCCAGGAGGTTCATGCTTTTTCTCATGATGGCGGCGCTTCCGGAGGGGGACGGACCCAGAGAATATCTTCCGGAGGAGGCCGGGAACGTACTGGACAGAGGCCTGCATCTGCTGGAAACCGTGCGGGAGGCAGCCGGCCTGTCCAGGGGCAGAGAAGCCAGACCGGACGTTCCGGTTACAGCTCCGTACAGCGAAATCCAAATGTCAGACGGAGAAAACGCAGGGGAGTATCACCGCTGTTTTATCTGTGGCGTCTTCTGATTCCGCTCCTGGTGGTGATCCTTCTGATCGTAGTGATCCAGATGATCCGTCCCGGAAAGGATGAGGTTAAAGATACGGCAGCTCCCACTGAAAGCTCACAGACGGTTGAGAGTATGCCGGAAACAGAGCCGGAGACAGAACCGGAGACGCAGCCGGAGGCTGAACGTTATGTAGTGACAGGCAACAGCGTAAATGTTCGTACAGAGCCGTCCACCAGCAGCCGTATTCTGGTACAGCTTTCTCAGGGCACAGAGGTGGATTATGTAAAGCGTTATAATAATGACTGGACTGTGATTAACTATGACGGACAGGAGGCTTATGTTTCCAGCCAGTACATTGAGAAAAAGGCTTCGGAGAGTGAGCCTTCTTCCGAAGAGGATGCAGAAAGCGCCAGTGGAACAGACGCAGCAGAAGTTCAGGCTCAGTAGCAGAAAATTTCCAGATATTTGAAATTAAAGGAGATATGTCATTCATGGAAAAGGGAGGGCATATCTTTTTTATTGTATTGTTCTGAAAAAAAATTTGTTAAAAATTTATTTATTCTACAAAATGCCACTGGTAATTTCAGAAAAAAAGAGTATTATAAGGGAATATAAAAAGGAGGCGTAAAAATGGACAAAATAATTGACCGGTTATCTGACATTGAGAAAGCCGCCGGATCTTTAATGGATGATGCAGGAGTCCGAAAGAAGGCTCTTGCAAAGGAAATGGAAGAGAAAACGGCGGCTTTTGACAGAGAACTGGAGCAAAAAACAGCTGCGCGCATTTCATGCATCCAGAAGCAGATGGAGCAGGAGATGCAGGAGGAACTGGATAAGCAGGCCGCTGATGCCAGGGGCATGATCGCCCGTTTGGAGGAAACTTATGAGAAACAGCATAAATTGTATGCAGAGAGCCTCTTTCGGAGCATGATAAAGGAGTGAGCCTATGGGAAGCTTGATTCATTACAGCGGCATTTCTACCAAGATAAGGGCTATGGAACGGTGGCGTATTAAGCCGGAACAGTTTGAACAGATGGCCGCTTTGGAAAGCGTTCCTGAGGCAGTCCGTTTTCTTCGCTCCCTGCCGCCGTATGAGAAGATTTTTTCCGGTGTTGAGGATAAAGAACTCCACAGGGGGAGGATTGAACAGCTTTTGAACCTGGCTCAGTACGAGGACTTTGCAAGTCTGTATCAGTTTGCCAATATGAAACAGAGGCGGTTTTTAGACCTGTATTTCATGCATTATGAAATAGGGATCGTAAAGACCTGCCTGAGAAACGGAGCCGGACGCCGTGAGTCCGCTCAGGATCTGTCGGGTTTTAAGGAGTTTTTGACCGCCATTCTTCTGTGGATCTGGCCCAGCTTTCTCAGTGCCGTTCTATTGATGAGGTGATTTCGGGTCTGAAGGGCACGATTTACTACAGTCCGCTGGAAAGCCTGCGGCAGAAGGGACAGGCAGCTCTTCCGGCGTGTGAGACAGCGGTGGATATGCTGTATTTTAAAACGGTGTGGAAAATAAAGGAAAAATATCTTTCTGGACAGGAAAAAAAGGATCTGACCCAGTGCTTCGGTACCCGGATGGATATGCTGAACCTGCAGTGGATCTGCCGGGCAAAGAAGTATTACCATCTGCCTGAGGGTGAAATTTATGCAATGATCATTCCGATCAGCCTTCATCTGAAAAAAACAGAGATCCGGGCTATGGCCCAGGCAGAAGATGTGGATCAGGTTTACGCGCTGATCCGAAACAGCTGGTACGGACGGCTGGATCTGGGAAACCTGGAAAAAGGACAGAGCCTGGAAGAACCCTGCAGGGAAGTGGTAGACCGTATTTATGAGCTTACCAGCAGGAAGGAGCCTTATTCTGCGTCTGTACTCAATTCATACCTGTATTTTAAAGAGAGGGAGATTGAGAAAATCATTACTACCATTGAGCGGATCCGCTACGGAGTGGCGGCCGGCATATAAAGGGGGTTTTAAAACGTGATCGAAAAGATGAAGTTCTTAAGTATTACCGGCCCCAGAGAGGATATTGACCGGGTGGCGGATACCTATCTGTCCCGATATGAGATCCACCTGGAAAATGCTCTTTCTGAGCTGAAAACGGTAAAAAACTTAAGACCGTATATTGAAGTTAATCCGTACAGGGATCAGCTGGCCATGGCCAGAAGCCTGATGGAGCGGTTTGGAGGACAGCTGCCGGAGGTAAAACGGTCCGGAGAGGAAACTCTGCCAGACATTCAGGAGGCGTCCGCTTTTGTGGAGCGCTTAAGTGAAGAGTTAAAGGAACTGACAGACCGCAGAGAGGAGCTTTTGATCCAGATCGAGGCATTGAAAAAGTCCAAGGACCGGGTGGCTCCCTTTACGGAGCTGAACTACAGCCTGCGGGAGATCCTGGGCTTTAAGTTTATCAAGTTCCGCTTCGACGCGTTACCAGAGAGTATTATGATAAGATCAATAATTATGTATATGATACAATAGACACCGTTATGTTTAAGTGTCTGGAGGATTCAGAATATGTCTGGTTTGTATATTTTGTACCGGACAAGCTGTCGGAAAAAATCGACGCGATCTATGCTTCTATGCATTTTGAGCGTGTGTTCCTGCCGGATGAATATGAAGGCACGCCGCTGGAGGCAGAGCATGTTCTGGAAGAAAAGATCCAGGCATTGGAGGCCGAGAAGTTAGAGGCAGAACAGGCGGTAAAGACGATTCTGGAGGATAAAAAAAGAGCTTACAAAAGCATGGATGCGTCTGAGCGCTTCGGGATCAATTTTGACGTGCGCAAGCTGGCAGCCTGCACCATGCACAATTCCAATAACTTCTATATTCTCTGCGGCTGGATGTCCGAAAGCGACGCCAGAGCCCTCAGAAAGGAAATTGAGGGGGATGAGAATACCTTCTGTATTGTAGAGGACAACCGGGGAAATATTACCAGCACCCCTCCGACCAAGATGAAGAATCCGGGACTGTTTAAGCCCTTTGAAATGTATGTGGAGATGTATGGACTTCCTTCCTACAATGAGATCGACCCGACGATCCTCATTGGGATTACTTATTCCATTCTGTTTGGATTTATGTTTGGAGATGCGGGACAGGGACTCTGTCTTCTCATAGGAGGCTTTCTTTTGTATCGATTTAAGAAGGTGCGTCTGGCGGGAATTATTTACTGCTGCGGCTTCTTCTCAACGATTTTCGGCTTCCTTTTCGGCAGCATCTTCGGTTTTGAGGATATCATAGACGCCATATGGCTGCGTCCTCAGGAGGCAATGACAGACCTGCCCTTTATCGGCCGTCTGAACACCGTGTTTGTGGTTGCTATTGCGATCGGTATGGGTACTATTCTTTTGTGCATGATCCTCAATATCATAAACAGCGCCAGAGTCCATGATATGGAAAAACTCTGGTTTGATACGAACGGCGCTGCGGGCCTTGTCTTTTATGCGGCTCTGGCAAGCGTGATCGTGCTGTATATGAGCGGAAAAGCCCTTCCTGCTACGATTGTTCTGGTTATTATGTTTGTGATCCCTCTGGCTGTGATATTCTTTAAGGAGCCTCTGACAGCTATGGTGGAAAAGAAATCCGAGAAGATATCCGGCGGTGTGGGAATGTTTATCACTCAGGGTATTTTCGAGCTCTTTGAAGTGCTTTTAAGCTATTTTTCCAACACACTTTCTTTTGTCCGTGTGGGCGCCTTTGCAGTGAGCCATGCAGCCATGATGCAGGTGGTGCTGATGCTTGCTGGCGCTGAGGCGGGAGATCCCAACTGGGGCATCGTCATCGGCGGCAACCTCTTTGTCTGCGGCATGGAGGGACTGATCGTGGGGATCCAGGTGCTTCGTCTGGAGTATTATGAGCTGTTCAGCCGTTTCTACCGGGGCAGTGGACGGGCATTTGAGCCTTATGGAAGATAGGAAAATGTAAAAAATTACAATATAAGGAGAACAAAATTATGAGTTTATTAGTTAAGATCACATTGAGCGCAGCACTTATTTTAAGCATTGCAGTTCCGTTTGGCGCATTTGCGGCAGGAGAGAAGACAAGAGGACGCTATAAGACAGCTCTGGGAGCAAATCTGTTTCTTTTCTTCGGCACCATGGTGATCGCGGCTGTGCTGATGTTTAACGGAAATGCATTTGCGGCAGAGGAAGCGGCTTCCGCAGCCGGTTCAGCGTCATCTGCAGCCGGTATGGGTTACTTATCTGCAGCTCTTGCAACTGGTCTTTCCTGTCTGGGCGGCGGTATTGCAGTATCTGCTGCAGCCAGCGCAGCGTTAGGAGCTATCAGTGAGGACAGCTCGATTCTTGGTAAATCCTTGATCTTCGTAGGTCTTGCCGAAGGTGTGTGTCTGTACGGTCTGATCATTTCCTTTATGATCCTTGGTAAGCTGTAATGAAAATGTATCTGATCAGTGACAACATCGACACCTGGACCGGCATGAGGCTGGCAGGTGTTGAAGGGGCTGTGGTACATGAGAGGGAGGAACTGAAACAGGAACTGGATAAGGTCCTGGCCGATAAGGATATAGGCATTATCCTGCTGACAGAGAAGTTCGGCAGGGAATTTCCGGAGATCATCGATAATGTAAAGCTGGAACGCAGGCTTCCATTGATCGTGGAGATCCCGGATCGCCATGGTACCGGCCGCAAGCCGGACTTTATCACCTCTTATGTAAACGAAGCCATTGGACTGAAGCTGTAGGGCGCAGCCGCCCAGGCACATTTTTTCAGAGAAAGCAGGTGAATCGCATGACAACAGAAGAAAAACTGAAGCATTTTCAGGAAATCTGCATGACAGATGCCAGAGAAAAAGCGCCCGTATGCTGGATGACTGCGTCCGGGCGCTGGACGCGGCCTTTGAGGAGCATAAGGCAGAGGCAGAGCGTAGGGCTGCCATGCAGGAGGAGGCCCAGAAGGAAAAGCTGGAGCGTGAAAAAAATAAAAAGCTTTCCATCGGACAGCTGGATTTAAAGCGTGAAATAAGCCACAGACAGGAGGAGCTTAAGGATAAGCTGTTCGTGGAAGTAAAGGATATGCTGGCGAATTTTATGGAAACAAGAGAGTACCAGGAGCTTCTGGAACGGCAGATCCGGAGCGCTAAGGAATTCGCAGGAGATGAGGCGCTGATCGTTTATATGGATCCCTCTGATGAGGATAAGGCCCGCAGACTGGCTCTCCACAATAACGTGACGGTAAAGATCAGCGAGTATTCCTTCAGCGGGGGGATCCGGGCTGTGGTCCCGTCCAAGCATGTTCTGATCGATCATTCCTTTGACACCAAGTTAAAGGAAGCCAGACATGATTTTACATTTCATTTGGGAGGTAAGTAAATGACGAAGACAGGTGTGATCTACGGCATCAACGGCCCTGTGGTTTCTCTGGAGGGAGATCCCGGTTTCCAGATGAACGAAATGGTGTACGTTGGAAAGGAAAATCTGGTAGGCGAAGTCATCGGACTTACCTCACAAAAGACAACGATCCAGGTCTATGAGGAGACCAGCGGCTTAAAGCCAGGAGAGGTTGTCACCGGGACAGGAGCGCCTGTGTCCGTTACCCTTGCTCCGGGTATTCTAAGTAATATTTTTGATGGAATTGAGCGACCCTTAAGCAAGATCGCAGAGCACAGCGGTTACTCCATCAGCCGGGGCATCAGTGTGGACTCGCTGGATACTTCCAAAAAATGGGATACACATATTACAGTGAAAAAGGGCGAACGGCTGATGCCGGGAACCATCATTGCAGAGGTGCCGGAGACAAGAGCGATCGTACACAAGGTCATGGTTCCGCCGGACATGGAGGGCTATGTCATTGACGTGGTTCCAGACGGATCGTATACGATCAATGATATGCTTGTAAAAGTTCAGCTGATGGACGGTTCTGAGAAGGAGCTGACCATGACCCAGAAGTGGCCCATCCGTGTGCCAAGGCCCGCTGCCAAGCGTTTTGCGGCTACCCGCCCTCTGATTACGGGACAGCGTATCATCGATACCATGTTCCCTCTGGCAAAGGGAGGTACGGCTGCCATTCCCGGCGGTTTCGGAACCGGAAAGACAATGACACAGCATCAGATTGCGAAATGGGCTGATGCAGATATCATCATCTATATCGGATGCGGTGAACGTGGAAATGAGATGACTCAGGTATTGGAGGAGTTTTCAGAACTGATCGATCCAAAGAGCGGAAATCCTCTGATGGACCGTACTACACTGATCGCCAATACTTCCAACATGCCTGTGGCGGCTCGTGAGGCAAGCCTGTACGCCGGATTGACCCTGGCTGAGTATTACAGGGATATGGGATATCATGTGGCTATTATGGCCGATTCTACCTCCCGGTGGGCTGAGGCGAGATCCGGCCGTCTGGAGGATGCCTGAGACCTGGCATCCCGTCTGTCTGCTTTTTATGAGAGAGCAGGCATGATGCGCAATTTAAACGGAACAGAAGGCTCTGTAACGATTATCGGAGCTGTGTCACCCCAGGGCGGCGATTTCTCCGAGCCTGTGACCCAGAACACCAAGCGTTTCGTCCGCTGCTTCTGGGGACTGGATAAGAGTCTTTCCTATGCAAGGCATTTTCCGGCGATCCATTGGCACCAGCTATTCCGAGTATGTAAATGATTTGTCCTCCTGGTATATGGACAACGTAGACCAGAAGTTTGTAGATTACCGCAACCGTCTCATGGCTCTTCTGACACAGGAGAGCAGCCTGATGGAGATTGTAAAGCTGATTGGTTCTGATGTTCTGCCGGATGATCAGAAGCTGGTTCTGGAGATTGCCAGAGTGATCCGTCTGGGCTTTCTGCAGCAGAATGCCTTCCATAAAGAGGATACCTCTGTACCCCTTAAGAAGCAGTTTAAGATGATGGAGATTATTTTATATTTGTACAAGAAGTCAAAGACCCTGATTTCCATGGGTATGCCAATGTCCGTCCTGAAGGAGGATCCTATTTTTGACCGTATCATTTCCATCAAGTACGATGTACCTAATGACCGTCTGGATCTGTTTGACGAGTATAAGACCCAGGTAGACCGGTTCTATGAAAATGTAGTGGAGCGCAACGCATAAGGAGGATTCAGATGGCAGTTGAATATTTAGGTTTAAGTGAGATCAATGGCCCTCTGGTGGTTCTGGAGGGCGTTCAGAATGCGGCATATGATGAGATCGTGGAAATGACCGTAGCCGGAAACACGAAAAAGATCGGCCGTATTATCGAAATATATGGAGATAAGGCAATTATTCAGGTTTTTGAGGGGACAGACGGTATGGCTCTGCGGAATACCCATACAAGGCTTACGGGACATCCTATGGAGATTGCCGTGTCTGAGGAGATGCTGGGACGGACCTTTAACGGAATCGGAGAACCCATTGACGGGTTGGGAGACATTATTTCCGATGTGCGTCTGGATATCAACGGACAGCCCTTAAATCCCGTTTCCAGAGAATATCCCAGAAACTACATCCGCACAGGCATCTCCGCCATTGACGGGCTTACGACCCTAATCCGGGGACAGAAGCTGCCGATCTTCTCCGGAAACGGACTTCCTCATGACCAGCTGGCAGCCCAGATCGTAAAGCAGGCGTCTCTCGGAGAAGGTTCGGATGAGTCCTTTGCCATTGTTTTCGGAGCTATGGGCGTAAAGCATGACGTGGCGGATTTCTTCCGCAGAACCTTTGAGGAGAGCGGCGTTTCCGAGCACGTTGCCATGTTTATCAATCTGGCAAACGATCCGGTGGTAGAGAGGCTGATCACTCCCAAGATCGCCCTGACTCTGGCAGAATACCTGGCCTATGAGAAGGGGATGCACATTCTGGTTATCCTGACGGATATGACCTCCTATGCGGAGGCGCTGCGTGAGGTTTCCTCATCCAAGGGTGAGATCCCTTCCAGAAAGGGATTCCCAGGCTACCTCTACAGTGATCTGGCTTCTCTTTACGAGAGAGCGGGGATTGTGGCAGGCCGTCACGGCTCTGTGACTCAGATCCCTATTTTGACTATGCCAAATGATGATATCACCCATCCAATTCCTGACTTAACCGGTTATATCACAGAAGGGCAGATCGTTTTGGACCGGCAGTTAAACAGCCAGTCTGTATATCCGCCCATCAGCGTTCTTCCGTCCCTGTCCCGTCTGATGAAGGACGGTATCGGTGAAGGCTACACCAGAGCAGATCATCAGGACGTTGCAAACCAGCTCTTCTCCTGCTATGCAAAGGTGGGAGATGCAAGAGCGCTGGCTTCCGTTATCGGTGAGGACGAGCTGTCGCCTCTTGATAAAAAGTATCTGGAATTCGGACGGGAGTTTGAGAGCCGTTTTATCGGCCAGACCCACTATGAGAACCGTTCCATGACAGAAACCCTGGATATCGGCTGGGAGCTTCTTCGTATGCTTCCGAGAGAGGAACTGGACCGTATTGATACAAAGGTTCTGGATCAGTTTTACGAGAAAAGGTGAGGTGACGCAGCATGGATCCGAATACATTTCCCACCAAAGGAAATCTGATCGCGGCTAAAAATTCCCTGAAGCTTGCCACTATGGGCTATGGTCTTATGGATAAAAAGAGAAATATTCTGATCCGGGAGCTGATGGGGTTAATTGATGAGGCAAAGGGAATCCAGTCGGAGATCGACGCTGTGTTTACGGCTGCTTACCAGGCTCTCCAGGAAGCGAATATTGAGCTTGGGATCAACTATGTCCAGGAGATCGGCATGTCCATGCCTGTAGATGACGGTGTAGGGATCAAGGCACGAAGTATTATGGGAACGGAAATCCCTCTGGTGCGTCATGAACAGGGGCCTATGAAGGTGGCTTACGGTTTTAATAACACTTCAGAGTCCCTGGACATTGCCAGACAGCACTTTGAACGGGTGAAGGAGCTTACGATCAAGCTTTCCATGGTGGAAAATTCTGCCTATCGCCTGGCTAATTCCATCAAGAAAACCCAGAAGCGCGCCAATGCCTTAAAAAACATCACAATTCCCCATTATGAAGCGCTTTCCAGAACCATTTCCAATGCCCTTGAGGAGAAGGAAAGAGAGGAATTTACAAGACTTAAAGTAATAAAGCGGATGAAGGCTGAAAAACCTTGACAAATCTGAACAAAACAGATATAAATGATAAGGTAAAAACTGACATTATCGAAAGAAGCGGATTCCTGAAGGACTGTTTAAAACGGGTCTGCGCCGGGCGGCGCTTTCATTTCAGGACTCCCGTCATCTAGGAGGAAAAATTGATGAATAAGACAGAGTTTATCGCAGCAGTTGCTGAGAAGGCAGAGATTTCAAGAAGGATGCTGAGAAGGCAGTTAAAGCGTTCACAGATGTTGTAACTGAGGAGTTAGTAAACGGCGGCAAGGTACAGTTAGTTGGATTTGGTAACTTTGAGGTTGCTGAGAGACCTGCAAGAGAGGGAAGAAACCCCAAGACAGGCGAGGCTATGACCATCGCAGCTTCCAAGACACCAAAGTTTAAGGCCGGCAAGGCATTAAAGGATGAGGTTAATAAATAATTCATGAGACTTGACAAGTTTCTTAAGGTTTCCCGCCTGATCAAGCGCAGGACTGTAGCCAATGAAGCCTGCGACGCAGGACGCGTCCTGGTCAATGATAAACCGGCTAAGGCGTCCTTAAATGTAAAAACAGGCGATATTATCGAGATCCAGTTCGGAGCAAAGGCTGTAAGAGCTGAGGTTCTGGATGTACAGGAAACTGTAAAAAAGGATGAAGCAAAGGAACTGTTCCGTTATCTGTAGGTCAAAGGTCTGATGGCCGGGGTTCGGAACAGGCTGTGGCATACAATGGCCCGCCTCCCCATATATTAGGTTTAGGGACTGCCCTTAAACTGAATATATGGGGAGGTTTTTGTATGGAAGAAACGCTTGGCAGCATCCGGCCCCACCGGATCACCATTCAGGATCGCAAGACTGCCGGAATTACCGGAGTATCAGACTGTGTGTCCTTTGATGAAAATGAGGTGGTGCTGGATACCGATATGGGACTTTTGACGATTCGGGGAAAGGATCTCCATGTGAACCGTCTGACTCTGGAAAAGGGAGAGGTAGATCTGGACGGAACGGTGGAAAGCTTTGCCTACAGTTCCAATGAAGCATTGCGGCGGTCGGGAGAATCCCTGTTTGCCCGCCTCTTTAAGTGATAGGAGGTGGGGGCAGATGAGCGAGCGTATCCGCTATGAGCTTCTTCTTACAGGCTTGAGCCTGGTTATGGGAGGATGGCTTATGATCGTCTATGACAGCTTAAGGCTGCTGCGCCTTTTGATCCATCATAATTCCCTTTTTATGGGAATGGAAGATTTTTTTTACTGGATCTATGCTGGAGGAGCCGTATTTATGCTGCTGTATGAACAGAATGACGGAAGCTTTCGGTTTTATGCCGTAGCAGGTGTATTTTTAGGTATGGCGGCATATGATCGTTTTGTGAGCCGTATCTTCTTCCGGTGCTTGAAAAAGTTTAGCAGATGGTTTAAAATAACAAGAAAGGGTAGTTCCGGATCGTAGAGAGCGGGAGTCAGGAGAACAGGGATGGCATATTATGGGAGGTCAAAGCGTTTAAGACGCGGCAAATGGGAAAATCGGATGGCAATCATAGGTATAACTATGGTAGTCATTTCTCTTGCTGTGGCTGTAAATGCAAAAGGGGCTTCTTTAAAGCAGGCAGACCTGGATTACAGACAGAAGGAAGCGGATTTGGCCCGTCAGGTCCAGGATGAGGAAAACAGGACCAGAGAGCTTGAGGAATACAAAATTTATGTACAGACCAAGCAGTATGCAGAAGAAGTAGCAAAGGAAAAGCTGGGTCTGGTAAATCCGGATGAGATCCTTTTAAAGCCCAGACAGTAAGCCGTGTGTCGAATGGGGTCGAAGGATTTTTGCACCCTTTAACTGAATATGACAGATATTTCCTCTCCGGTCTGCGTATACTGGATAAGAGGCGGGCTTTTTGGTATTGGAAGTCCGTCAGCGCAGATTGGAGGGATTTTTTTGTTGTCGGGAAGACGGGAAGTAAGAAGCAGATCAGATGTAAATTATTATACAGCCAGGAAATTGGAGGATATGGCAAGATCCATGGAGCGGCTGGCAAAAGCTTTTGACGAGGGGATGCACAAGACAGGAAGCCTGACAAGAGATGACGGGCTGGCTGCTATGCAGACCTCCGCATCCATGGTGTGCCAGGACTGCAGCCAGTGCGGAATCTATGCAGAGAGTGAGCGGGAGGACAGTTATTATCTTTACTATCTCCTCCGTGCATTTGAACAGAAAGGACAGATCGAAAAGGAGGACATGCCCCGTCCTTTTCTGGCCGGCTGCCGCAAAAAAGAGGATTATCTGGCCCAGTTAAACCGCAGTCTGGCCCGTGCTGCCATGAATCTGTCCTGGAAGAACCGTTTTCTGGAAAGCCGTGACGCAGTGGTATCCCAGTTTCGCGAGCTGTCCCTGATCCTGGGAGAATTTTCTCATCAGATCGATCAGGCGGCAGATATAACGGAGGAATACGGATACATAATGAAAAAGCTGTTCCGCAGGTGCCATGTGGCAGTGGAAAATATGCTCATCCTGGAGTATGAAAGCGGAAGAAGAGAGGCTTATGTTACAGCCCGCACCACCAACGGACGGTGCATGACTGCAAAGGATGCCTCAGAGCTTATGAGCGAGGTGATCCCCGGGACGAGGTGGAACCCTGCAAAGGACAGCCGCAGCATTATCACAAGACAGAGCGGAACCGTGCGTTTTGAGGAGGATGGGGAGTATCAGCTCCTTTACGGGGCAGCCAGAGTGCCGAAGCAGGGGGAACGGTGTTCCGGGGATAATTATACCTTCTGCGAAAGTCCGGGAAGTCAGGCCATGATCAGTCTCTGCGACGGCATGGGCTGCGGTGAGCCGGCCTGTGAGGAAAGCGGACAAGTGGTAGAACTGACGGAAAATCTTTTGGAAGCAGGTTTTGGACCCAGAGCAGCCTTTAAGCTGGTAAATGCCGTGCTTTTACTGGCAGGAACGGAGCAGCATCCGGCGGCTCTGGACATGAGCTGCGTGGATCTGTACACAGGAGTGCTGGATGTTATGAAGCTGGGGGCAGCGCCTACCTTTGTGCTGGGACAGGAGGGGGCAGAGGTTTTGGAAGCAGGGCAGGTTCCGGCAGGGATTTTAAGTGAAGCGGAGCCGGTGATGCTGTCCAGAAAGCTGTGGGATGGGGATCACATTATCATGGTGACAGACGGGGTGTTAGATGCCCTTCCGGGAGAGGATAAGGAGCAGGCTATGTGCCAGTTTCTGGAAAGTCTGGACTTTATGCCGCCCCAGGAGATGGCAGAACGGATTTTGGAATTTGCCCTTTCCTTCGTGCCGGGAGCCAGAGATGATATGACCGTGCTTACAGCAGGAATCTGGAAAAAGGAGTAGAAAGAGAAGACAATGGATAAGCTGACAGAACGGGTCAGAAAGACGATAAAAGAGCATCATATGGTGAAGCCGGGAGACCGGGTGATGGCGGCGTTGTCCGGCGGTGCAGATTCGGTATGCCTGCTGCGGATCCTGGTTCAGTTGAGAGATATTCTGGGAATCCGGCTGAGGGCCGTTCATGTCCATCATGGGCTGCGGGGAGAGGAGGCGGACCGGGACAGCCGGTTTGCAGAGGAACTCTGCCGGGAGCTTTCCGTGCCTTTTTCCCTTATTTATGCAGATGTAAGGGGACTGGCGGACAGAGAGGGGATTTCAGAAGAGGAGCAGGTCGTATCCTGCGGTATGAAAGCTGTGAGTCAGAAGGAAAAGTGGGAATCAGAGGAGCCAGGGCAGGCACCTCCTCCGTGAAAACAGCAGTGGCCCATCACAGCGGGGATCAGGCAGAAACCATTTTACATAACCTGTTTCGCGGCAGCGGCCTGGAGGGTTAAAGGGGATGCCTTATGTGCGTGGAAATGTGATCCGTCCTCTTTTGGATGTAAGCGGAGAAAAATACGGGAATACCTGAGGGAGAGAGGGTTTTCATGGAAGGAGGATTCCACCTCATACAGACCATTATACCAGAAACCGCATCCGCAGAGATCCTTCCGGCGGTGGAGAAACGGATCAATCCTGGAGCCGGGGCCAATATCCTGCGCATGGGAAAGCTGGCGGCAATGGCGGACAGCTATTTAAGGCAGCAGGCAGGACGGTGGCTTGAGATATGGGCGTTGGATGAGAATAATGGAACCAGGAGCATTTTTCTGCCGGAAAAACCGTTCAAAGAGGCCGATGCCATTTTACAGCTGTACGCAGTGATGGAGGTTTTAAAGGAGCTGGCTGGTTCATCAAAGGATCTGGGACTGGTTCACGGTCAGGCTGCTGCGGAGCTGTTTGACCGGCAGCCAGGACGCCGGATCGATCTTCCGTATGGTCTTGAGGCCAGGAGAATATGGGGGATACGGATTGGGGAATAAAAGCATTTTCTGGGAAGAACAGGGAGAAAGAGGGGGCATCAGAAGGGCTGGATTTTCTTCCAAAGCCGGTTTTTACTGTATTTTCTTACAAAAAAGGCCTTTCAATTCCTAAAAATATGTATACGAAATGGTTTGACTGTGATAAAATAAAGGGTACGCCCGTCATCAGGACCAGACAGCCGGGAGATGAGCTGGCCCTTTCGCCACGGGTTCACAAGCCTCTCAGAAGGTATATGATCGATGAAAAAACCTTCTGAGCTTCGTGACCGGATTCCTGTTCTGGCAGACGGAAACCGTGTGATGTGGGTTATCGGATACCGCATCAGCAGCGATTACAAGATAGACGAAGCGACAAAAAGAGTATTTCAGGCAGAACTTCCCGACAGTGAGGAAAGGAAGCTGCCTGCAAAAAGAAAAGATTAAAAACGGAGGATAAAATCATGGCAGATAAGATCCGCGTATTGCTCACAGAGAAGGAAGTAGACGAGAGAATCAATGAGGTAGCAGAGCTTATTAACAGAGATTATGAGGGAAAGCACGTCCATCTGATCTGTATTTTAAAGGGAGGCGTGTTCTTTACCTGTGAACTGGCCAAGAGACTGACCATTCCCGTATCCATGGACTTTATGTCTGTATCCAGCTACGGCTCAGGCACTGTATCCAGCGGTGTAGTGCGTATCATCAAGGATCTGGATGAGCCGCTGGAGGGGAAACATGTTCTCATTGTGGAGGATATTATTGATTCCGGCCAGACACTGGCATATCTGATCGAGGTATTAAAACAGAGAGGCCCGGCGGATATCCGTCTGTGCACCCTTCTTGACAAGCCGGAGCGACGTGTGAAGAAGCAGGTAAAGGTAGACTATACCTGTTTTACCATTCCGGATGAGTTCGTAGTGGGATACGGTCTGGATTTTGACCAGAAGTACAGAAATCTGCCCTACATCGGAGTAGTAGAGCAGGAGGACTGATGTCCTTTGGTATGTACAGAGTATTACATCATTTGATTGAAGGAGGCAGACATTGAGACAGCAGCAGACATTCAGAGGATTTGTATTTCTCATTATGATGCTGGTACTGCTGGCCTTTGCGTTTAAATTTACGTCTACGGCAGGGTCAGGAGACAGGCTTACTTATCAGGAGTTTTTACAGGTTCTCGATACGGAAAAGGTAGAGGAGGCGGTAATCAGCCAGAATCCCCAGGCACCTACGGGTACAGTAACCCTGACTCTGGAGGGAGACCGGATCGCCCGTCAGAACGTTTCGGATGTAAAGGAAGTAGAACAGCTGCTCAGGGACCGCAACATTGATTATGCAGTAGAAGGCGTACCGCAGGAAAATACCATGCTTACTGTTGTGATGCCGTTTCTCCTTTCTATTGTTGTGGTAATTGTGATTATTACGATGATGAACCGCGGGGCGGCCGGGAACGGAGCAAATGCCAGAATGATGAATTTCGGCAGAAGCCGCGCAAGGCTCAGCCGTGACAGCAAAGTGAACTTTTCACGGGTAGCAGGACTTGAGGAGGAGAAGGAAGAACTGGAAGAAGTAGTTGATTTCCTGAAGAATCCTCAGAAATATACCAGCGTGGGAGCCAGGATCCCCAAGGGACTTCTTCTTGTAGGCCCTCCGGGAACAGGAAAAACCCTTCTTGCCAAGGCAGTAGCCGGAGAAGCGGGAGTTCCGTTTTTCTCTATTTCCGGTTCTGATTTTGTGGAAATGTTTGTCGGTGTGGGTGCATCCCGTGTACGTGACCTTTTTGAAGAAGCTAAGAAGAATGCTCCCTGTATTGTATTTATCGACGAGATCGATGCGGTAGCCCGCCGCAGAGGAACCGGTATGGGCGGAGGCCATGATGAGAGAGAGCAGACCTTAAACCAGCTTCTGGTAGAGATGGATGGTTTTGGGATCAACGAGGGAATTATTGTCATGGCGGCTACCAACCGTGTAGATATCCTGGATCCTGCGATCCTGCGTCCCGGCCGGTTTGACCGCAAGGTTGCTGTGGGACGGCCGGATGTAAAGGGAAGGGAAGAGATCTTAAAGGTTCATTCCAAGGAAAAGCCCCTGGGAGAGGACGTGGATCTGCACCGGGTAGCTCAGACGACCTCCGGCTTTACAGGCGCGGATCTGGAAAACCTGATGAATGAGGCAGCAATCCTTTCTGCAAGAGAAAACCGCCGTTTTATCCGTCAAAATGATATAGACCGGGCTTTTGTAAAGGTGGGGATCGGAGCTGAAAAAAGGAGCAAGGTTATTTCCGAAAAGGATAAAAAGATCACAGCTTACCATGAGGCAGGCCACGCGATCCTGTTCCATGTGCTTCCGGATGTGGGGCCGGTTCATACGGTTTCCATTATCCCTACCGGTATGGGGGCTGCAGGCTACACCATGCCTCTTCCGGAAAAGGATGAGATGTTCAACACCAGAGGCCGTATGCTTCAGAGCATCATGGTGGATCTGGGCGGACGCATTGCAGAGGAGCTGATCTTTAAGGATGTGTGACAACCGGCGCTTCTCAGGATATCAAGCAGGCCACTCAGCTGGCAAGAGCTATGGTGACCCAGTACGGTATGTCCGAACGTGTGGGAATGATCCAGTACGGCAGTGATGAGGATGAGGTATTTATCGGCCGTGATCTGGCGCATACCAAGTCTTATGGAAATGGAATTGCAGATGTCATTGACGAGGAAGTAAAGAGGATTGTAGACGAATGCTATGCAAAGGCAAAGCAGATCATCTGCGACCATGAGGATGTGCTTCATTCCTGTGCGGCTCTTCTGATCGAGAAGGAAAAGATCGGACAGGATGAGTTTGAGGGTCTTTTTGCTGAGACTGAAGTAAAGGCATAAAGGCTAGATTTCATTTGTTTGAGAAAAAACAGAAACGTTTTGAGCATAAAAACGGAGCTTGATTCGTATTTGCGAAATTCAATCGTTATTTTGACTGTAAAGGGCGGAGAAAAATGCATGTTTGTGCACACTTTTTTCTCCGCCTGTGTATAATAGACGTAACCCCAATACATTATATAGTTTTGCTACACCCATAAGAAACGAAATACCTTCTCCTGAAAAGCCTGGCTACCCCGCCAGGCTTTTCACTTTATAAAAACAATGAGGAAAATCCGGGCTTTGTGCGCGTGGGACATTCACCGGATTGCGGGATTTTCCTTGTATATTTAAGTAAATTCAGATACAATAGAGATGCTAATTCAAAATAGTATGAATCATTATGAAAATGTAAGGAATTCATTGTGAAAGAAGAGGGAACAAATAAGATCAATCGGGAGGCGCTGTTTTCAGCAGAAACAGAGGATTACCGCAGCCCTATGGAGCCGAAAGAAGGGGAACGGGTACGTCTGCGGCTGCGTACCGCAAAAGCGGACGCGGATCAGGTATATTATATAGAAGGGGAGAAGGAGGCTGTTATGAAGAAGACAGCTTCTGATCCATATTTTGATTATTATGAGCACGAGATCGCAGCAGCTTCCGATCAAGTGCTTTATCATTTTAAAGTGAAAAAGAATAAGGAGATCTGCCTGTATAACCGTTTAGGTCCGGTGGATGAGGCAGATCCGGAATTTAATTTCAAAATCACACCGGGATTTTATACGCCTGACTGGGCTAAGGGAGCAGTGATGTACCAGATTTTTACAGACCGCTTCTGCAATGGAGATCCGGACAATGATGTGGAATCTATGGAATATGTATATATCGGAAAGCCTGTATACCGGGTAAAAGACTGGGGGAGAAATCCGTCTACCATGGATGTGGGCTGCTTTTACGGCGGAGATTTAAAAGGTGTCGGGGACAAGCTGGATTATATACAGAGCCTGGGAGTGGAGGCTATTTATCTGAACCCTGTTTTTGTATCGCCGTCTAACCATAAGTATGACTGCCAGGATTATGAGCACATTGATCCTCATTTTGGCCGGATTGTCAAAGACGGAGGAAAGCTGGTGGATAAAAATGGAACGGACAACCGACAGGCGGAGCGGTATGTGACCCGTGCGGCAGCCAGAGAAAATTTGGAAGCCAGCGACGCCCTGTTTGCGGAGCTGGTTGAGGAGATCCACAGACGGGGAATGAAGGTGATTCTGGATGGTGTGTTTAACCACTGCGGTTCCTTTAATAAATGGCTGGATGCGGAGGAGATTTACGAGCGTTCCGGAGATTATGAGCCGGGAGCATATCTTACCAAGGACAGCCCGTACCACAGCTTTTTCCAGTTTCACGACGACAGTGATGAAGCATGGCCAAGAAACAGGACGTACGACGGCTGGTGGGGTCATGATACGCTGCCTAAGCTTAATTATGAGGGTTCTGAAAAGCTGGTAAAATACATTTTAAATGTGGCAAAAAAATGGATTTCCCCGCCTTACAGCGTAGACGGCTGGCGTCTGGATGTGGCGGCTGACCTGGGGCATACGGCAGAGTATAACCATACGTTCTGGCAGATGTTTCGAAAGGCTGTAAAGGAAGTAAATCCGGAGGTTCTGATCCTGGCGGAGCACTATGGCGATCCCGCCAGCTGGCTTCAGGGGGATCAGTGGGATTCCATTATGAATTATGATGCGTTTATGGAGCCCGTGACCTGGTTCTTTGACAGGGATGGAGAAGCACAGCGACGGTTATAACGGCGCTCTTTACGGCGATGGAGAGGCGTTTTTCGGAGCAATGAATTACCACATGAGCCGGATGCAGACAAATACGATTTTCACGGCCATGAACCAGCTTTCCAACCACGACCATTCCCGCTTTCTTACCCGGACGAACCAGATTGTAGGACGTTTGGGGAATATGGGGCCGGAGCGTGCCTCGGAGCATGTGAAAAAGCCGGTTCTCAGGGGCTGTAGTCATCCAGATGACCTGGCCCGGAGCTCCGACTCTGTATTACGGTGATGAAGCGGGCGTCTGCGGATGGACAGACCCTGACAGCAGAAGAACCTATCCCTGGGGAAGGAGGATCTGGAACTGATTGAATTTCACCGGTATATGACTGGAATCCACAAGCGGATTCCGGCGCTGCGCAAAGGCGCGCTAAAACCTCTTTTTGCAGGACGGCATCAGATCGCCTACGGAAGAATGAGCGGGGATCACCAGACCATTACCGTGATATCCAACCGCCCGGAACCGGCTGTGATGGAGATCCCTGTATGGCAGCTGGGGATTACGGATGATATGATTCTTGGAAGGCCGATTTTGACCTTTGAGAATGGGTATAATGCAGGAATCGTGTTTTACCGTGTGGAAAATGGGATGTTGAAAGTTATCATGCCGCCATATGGTGGCGCTGTCTTCGTGTCCCGGCCAGAGGCGTTTTATCCGGTGATCGAGTCGCGGTTTGTGGGTGGGGAGGAAGTGCTTTGAAGCTGGATCAGGTTGTATCTGAGGTAAAGGAATCAGAAGAATGGGAGGGCGTAAAAATGAGCATTTTATCGGTCGGAATTGAGAAGGGAAATGCAGAAGATATGATATAGGCCCAATTTCGGAAACTTTGGAAAAGCGAATCCGCAGCGAAACGGATCTGGAGACGCTGGGGGGGTATGGCTTAAAAAGGCTGCCAGGGCTTCTACAGTAGAGGAGTTTGAGCAGGAAATTGCATAAAATATTTCAAAGGGTATTGCAAACGGAAACATTGAGTTTGCAGTACCCTTTTTTTAAAAATAATCGTTCGTGATGGAAGAAAACAATATTCATATCAAAAAATTATCCTTCTAATGCCCATATCTGGATAAAAATGCCGCTTTTCCCTGATTTTTGAGAGTAAATATGTTGGCACATAACTTGCTTAAAGGCCATTCAGGCAGATGGGAATGGTGTGGATTTGGTTGGCAGTTGTGGAACCGGCCATGCGGTGATCCGCAGCATTACGTTTGATGTAGAAGCCCTGGTGGAGGCTGAGGTAGTGCTTGTCTCTGCTATGGCAAAACGCCACGAGGCCATTACGGACTGGATTGCACCTCATCTGAAGGATGGGCAGATCGTATGCTTCTCAGTAGGAAACTGTGCTTCCATTACTCTGAAAAAAGCGGGAGACAAAAAGGTGATTGTGGGCGAGATGCAGGGAAATATCGGCTCGTGCCGTCTGGTATCCCCTACAAAGGAAATAAAGGGAAATCCCCATACCCTTGGGTAAAAGCTGAAGAACGAATATCTGCGTATCACGGAAGCCCATTTCTGCTAAATAACCACAGCAAAAACCTCTGTTTCAAAAGAAACAGAGGTTAAAATCAAATGCCGCAGACCGGAATCGAACCGGTACGGGTATCACTACCCACGGGATTTTAAGTCCCGGGCGTCTGCCAGTTCCGCCACTGCGGCATTCCATATAGGAGTATATGCATACTTGGGCTGCTGAAAACAAGAGCCTTTACATGCAAAGCACTGATGCTCTTAAGCTTACTCTGGTATGCAACTGGGCGAAGGTGGATTCGAACCACCGAAGGCAGTGCCAGCAGATTTACAGTCTGCCCCCTTTGGCCACTCGGGAATTCGCCTATGCTTTGTTTGATAAGCAGTGATAATAATATCACATGAGCGGGGAAAAATCAAGAGGGGGAATGAAATTATTTTATAAAATTTGGCGGGGTTTCGGCCGGTAGATTACTTCGCTGACCGTGTAAACTGTGACAAAGGCGGAAGGGTCTGTTTTTAAAAGATACGACATCAAAAGGGCGTATTCATTTTTATCCACGATGGTAATGATCTCTGTTTTAGGCTGACCGTCATAGGCGCCCCGGCCTTCATAGATGGTAGCGCCGCTGTGAAGGCGGTTCAGGATAAAACTGCGTATTTCAGCTTCTTTTTCAGAGATGATGCAGACTCGTTTTTTCAGATTCAGGCCGAATATGAAGTGATCCAGTACAAGCCCGTTTAAATAGGTGCCTAAAAGGCTTAAAACGACCAGCTTTTTATCATAAAACAGGATAGAGGACAGGGCCACGCACATACCGGGAAGCGCCATGGCTTTTCCCATGTCCATGCGGAAATATTTGTTTAACAGCTTTGCCACAATATCCAGTCCCCCGGAGGAGGCGTTTTCCCGGAATAAAATTGCAAGTCCGATGCTTACAACAAAGATATAGCAGACCATATCCAGAAAGGGATCGCCGTTAATGGATGAAAAATCGGGGAACCATATTTCAAATATCCTTAAAATAATGGAAGCAGAAGAGAGGTGTAAACCGTTTTTGCGCCAAATTCCTTTCCGATCAGGAGAAAGCCAATTATCAGCAAAAGCCCGTTAAGGATAAAAGTAATGATGGAGATATGGAGAGGGATGATATTGCCGAGGATCATAGCCAGACCGGATATGCTTCCTACAGACACCTGACTGGGGATCAGAAAGAAGAACACGGCGGCTGAAACAATGAGGGTGGCAAAGGTTATTACTATAAATTCTTTCATAAAGTCTGATTTTTTCATATGAATACTCCTGTATTAAAGATATTCTCTGCTGTCATTCCTACTATATTCGATTCTTTTTTGCGTGTAAACCGTTTTTGTGCGTATCTTTTATTTTGCCTTACGGTTTGGAAAAGGCTTATGAAAGCTCCTGCGTTTCAAAATCCGTTTTCCAATGGACGAATCCGGGCAGATATGGTATACTCTATAAGATAGGCGTATTCCATTTTCGGGTACAAATTGGAGGAAATGAAAGATAAAGGAGAAAGATGCGGTGGACATTTCGCGTATATCTGCAGTGGCCGCTGTATTTGACAGTCTTTATGGTCCTGCTTGCGGCAGCTGTGGGGGCGGTGTCGTTTACGGCGGGAATCATTGTTTCGGCTTTTACTCTTGTCTATATTGGAATTGCGCTGTGGCTTTACTGTTCCAGAAAAAGGGGAATCCTGGCAGGACTGATCGCATTTGCGGAAGCTTACGATCAGAGCAAGCAGGATATCCTGAAAGAAATGCTGGTTCCCTATGCAGTGACAGACCGGACGGGGCGTCTTTTGTGGATGAACCGAGAGTTTTCATTGATCTTAGGGGAAGATAGACGGCAGCGCCTAATCTGGACGGCCCTGTTTCGGAGGTTACGAAGGAAATGCTGGCTACAGGCGGAGAGACAGTGAGCATACACAGCTCATATTTGGAGAGAAATTACCGGGTAGACCTGCGGGAGCTGGCGATTGCTTCCTTGTCTCAGGCCGTGGCTGATAATGGTCTGGAAACGGGAGAAGGCGGCATTACGGCTGTCTATCTCATGGATGAGACCCAGACGTTAAAATACAAACAGCAGGTCAATGATCAGAAACTGGTAGCAGGACTGATCTATCTGGATAATTACGAAGAAGCGCTTGAAAGCGTGGAAGAAGTGCGGCGATCCCTGCTTACGGCCCTGATCGACCGTAAGATCAGCAAGTATATTGCTTCCATGAACGGCATTGTAAAAAAGATTGAAAAGGATAAATATTTCTTTGCAATCTGCCAGCAGCACATGGCTAAGATGCAGGAGTCCCGTTTCCCCATTCTGGAAGATGTAAAGACTGTTAATATCGGAAATGAGATGGCCGTGACCTTAAGTATCGGTATCGGCATGAACGGTGAAAGTTATGCTCAGAATTATGAGTATGCCAGAACCTCGATTGATATGGCTCTGGGACGGGGCGGCGACCAGGCGGTCGTAAAGGATTCGGATAAGATCCAGTATTATGGCGGCAAGGCACAGCAGATGGAAAAGACAACCCGCGTGAAGGCCCGTGTAAAGGCCCACGCCCTGCGGGAATTGATGGAAAATAAGGATCGGCTGCTGATCATGGGCCACCGTCTGGCAGATATTGACGCCTTCGGCGCAGCCATCGGCATTTACCGGATCGCCATGTCCATGAATAAAAAGGCCAATATTGTGCTCAATGAGGTTACTTCCTCCGTCCGTCCCATGATGGAGCGCTTCCTGGACAATGCGGAATATCCGGACGATATGTTCCTAAAAGGGCCTCAGGCGGCAGAGCTGGCAGATGCAGGCACCATGCTTGTGGTGGTGGATGTAAACCGTCCCAGCATCACAGATGAGCCGTCCCTTCTGCGCCTGGTGCGGACGATCGTTGTGCTGGATCACCACAGAACCAGCAACGAGGTTATTGACAATGCGGTGCTTTCCTATGTAGCCCTATGCTTCTTCTACCTGTGAAATGGTGGCAGAGGTGCTGCAGTATATTGCAGACGGCATCAAGGTGCGGCCTGCAGAGGCAGACGCCATGTATGCGGGTATTGTGATTGATACCCAGAATTTTACAAATCAGACCGGCGTGCGTACCTTTGAGGCAGCGGCCTTCCTGCGAAGAAGCGGGGCGGACATTACGAGAGTGCGCAAGCTGTTCAGGGAAAATATGAAGGACCATCAGGCCAAGGCAGAGGCTGTGCGGGCAGCAGAGGTGTATATGGATGCGTTTGCCATCAGCGTGTGCCCGGCAGAGGGGCTTGACAGTCCGACGATCACCGGAGCCCAGGCGGCTAATGAACTCCTTGAGATCAAGGGAATAAAAGCTTCCGTGGTTCTCACCGATTACAATAATACCATTTATTTAAGCGCCCGCTCCATCGACGAAGTTAATGTACAGGTCATGATGGAGAAACTGGGCGGCGGCGGACACCGTACCATCGCCGGAGCCCAGATGCAGGGCGTTTCCATACAGGAGGCAAAAGACCGCCTGAAAGAAGTAATCCGGCAGATGCTGGAAGAGGGCGACGTATCATAGAGACAGAAAGGATGGATCAATATGGAAATTGTATTATTAGAGGATGTAAAGGCACTTGGAAAAAAAGGTCAGGTTGTAAAGGTAAATGACGGCTATGCGAGAAACTTTATCTTGCCTAAAAAGCTGGGCGTAGAGGCAACTGCCAAGAATTTAAACGACTTAAAGCTTCAGAAGGCAAATGATGAAAAGGTAGCAGCAGAGCAGCTGGCAGCAGCAAAAGAGCTGGGAGAGAAGATTGAAAAGTCCAAGGTGGTTGTTTCAATCAAGGCAGGAGAAGGCGGAAAAGCATTCGGCGCTGTTTCTTCCAAGGAAATTGCCAAGGCAGCAGCCGATCAGCTGGGGCTGGATATTGATAAGAAGAAGATCGTTTTAAATGATCCCATCAAGGCCATCGGAAGCTTTGAGGTAGCAGTTAAGCTTCACAAGGAAGTGACTGCAAAGCTGGCTGTGAAGGTAGTAGAAGCGTAAAAAGGACGTAAAGGGGGCGGCGTATCGTATTCCGGAAGGAAGGGATGCGCCGTCCTGTTTTCGCAAGCTTCCGGACAGAAAATTCCGGAGCGCAGGTTTGGCAAATATTATAGTAGGAGGAAAGAGTCATGGAAGAAGCCCTGATTAAGCGGGTGCTTCCCCACAGTCTGGAAGCGGAGCAGTCGGTAATCGGCTCCATGCTGATGGACCGGGAGGCTGTGATCGCGGCGTCAGAGATTATAACAGGCAGTGATTTTATCAGCAGCAGTACGGCATTATGTTTGATGCTATGGTGGAGCTTTTTAACGAGGGAAAACCGGTGGATCTGGTTACTCTGCAGGATCGTTTGAAGGAAAAGGATGTCCCACCCCTGAGGTCAGCAGCCTTGACTTTGTCCGGGATATTATGACCATGGTGCCTACCTCGGCCAATATAAAATCCTATGCCAATATTGTAAGCGAAAAGGCTGTGCTGCGCCGGCTGATCAAGACCACAGAGGAGATTGCAGGGGCCTGCTATGCGGGAAAGGAACCGTTGGAAAATATTCTGGCAGATACGGAGAAATCGGTATTTGACCTTCTTCAGAATAAGGGCGGGCAGGAATTTGTACCCATCAAGCAGGTTGCCATCAATGTGCTGGAAAAGATCGAGGACGCCTACCGCAATCAGGGAACAGTTACGGGTATTCCGTCCGGCTTTATTGACCTGGACTACAAGCTGTCCGGCTTTCAGCCCTCTGATTTTATCCTGATCGCTGCCCGTCCCTCCATGGGAAAGACGGCCTTTGTGCTGAATGTGGTAGATTATGTCTCCGTGCGGAAAAATCTGCCCTGTATGGTATTCAGCCTGGAGATGTCCAAGGAACAGCTGGTAAACCGTATGCTGTCTATGGAATCGAACGTAGATTCCCAGAAGCTGCGTACCGGTACTCTTACGGATGCAGACTGGGATGCAGTGGTAGAGGGAATCGGCGTGATCGGAAATTCCAAGATGATCATTGACGATACGCCGGGTATTTCCATCACAGAGCTTCGATCCAAGTGCAGGAAAATGAAGCTGGAGCACGGTCTAAGCCTTGTGATCATTGACTACCTGCAGCTGATGAGCGGCAGCAAAAAGGGCGGAAATGACAACCGCCAGCAGGAAATTTCCGAGATTTCCCGTTCCTTAAAGGCCATTGCCAGAGAGCTTCATGCGCCTGTGATCGCTCTTTCCCAGCTGTCCCGTGCCTGCGAGACCCGTACAGACCACAGGCCCATGCTTTCGGATCTTCGAGAATCAGGAGCTATTGAGCAGGATGCGGATGTGGTAATGTTTTTATACCGCGATGATTATTATAACAAAGATACGGAGCATCCCAACGAGGCTGAAGTTATTATTGCAAAGCAGCGTAACGGCCCTATTGGAACGGTGAATTTGATCTGGAAGCCGGAGTACACGAAGTTCGTCAATGCAGCACGGCCTCAGGGCGGGAATTCAGAGGGTTAAAATTTCAGTCATAATAGCAGTTCTCAACGCATACATTAAAAGTAAGGTCAAACCGGACCGCGCAGGGCACGGCGGAGGATCGTTACATTAAGCAGTGTGAAGGAGAGAACAGTTATGGATGAAGTACATTATCTTATATCAGATGCGTCCAGAAAGGTGGATGTGGAAGCCCATGTATTAAGGTACTGGGAGGAAGAACTGGAGCTGGATATTCCCAGAAATGAGATGGGACACAGATATTATACAGATTTTCATATCCGTATGTTTAGGCAGGTAAAGAGCTTAAAGGAAAAGGGGTATCAGCTGAAAGCCATTAAGCATGCCCTAAACCATGTTCTGCATCAGGATGGGGAAAATGGAGCGCAGCTTACGGACGAACTGCTGGAAAAGGATATGGATGCCGCTTTAAGAGGGTTTAAGGAGGAGGAACGTCTGGCGGCATTAAGGCCGGTTCAGTCAGAAACAATCCCGGCTGTTTCTATGGAGGAACGAATGGCCCAGTTCCAGCAGATTATGAACCTGATCATCGGACGGGCTCTGGAGGTTAATAATGAGAAGCTCAGTCAGGATATCAGCAGTCTTGTAAACGAAAAGCTATCCGGGGAAATGGAGCTTTTGCTTCAGTCCTCAGACCGGAAAGAAGAGGAGCGATTCCGCCAGCTGGACGAGGTGATCCGCTCCTTCCAGAAGAGCGGACAGGCTGAGGCGGCAGCTGCCAGAGTGCCGTTTTTTAAGCGGAAGCCATTTAAAAGAAGTGGAAAAAGCAGGAACGCATCAGGCCATCCTCAGCGGTCCGGGGGGCTGATCCCGTAAAAAAATCTCGCCATTTATATCGGAATATGATAATATGATACTGAAAGTGAACGAGACAGCACACCGGGATTTTACATCCGGTATCATATGGTTAAATCCGGCCATATTTCAGGCTGAGTCATACAAAGGAAGGATCAAGAGCAATTTCATGAACCAAAGATTTAGATACAGAAAATACCTTACATATGCCCTGGCCTCAGGAGCCCTGGCAGCCTCTCTCACACTGGGAGGCTGTGCAGACCAGACAGCAGGGGGGATGGTGGCAACTCCGGCTCAGGCCCAGGCACGGGCGGCAGCCCCTGAGGAGGAAACAGAAGCTATCGCACCTTTAAACTTAAGCGGCCAGATCCTGCCCGATCTGGATGATGTAGAGCTTCCGGAGAATGCGGAGCCGGTTCCTGAGTACTTAAGGGAAGGCGTCCGCCATGAGATCGTAAAGAAGCTCCAGCAGCGTCTCATGGATCTGGGATTTATGGATAATGATGAACCTACCGATTATTTCGGCCAGGTAACACTTCAGGCTGTAAAACATTTCCAGAGGCAGAATGAGATGCCACAGGATGGAATTGTAGGAGATGCCACCTGGGAGGCTCTGATGGCTGAGGACGCCAAGTATTATGCCGTTTCCAAGGGAACCCAAGGCGACGATATACAGCGGATCCAGCAGCGTCTTTATGAGCTGGGTTATCTGGCAAAGGCGGATCAGGTAACTGGTAATTTTGGAGATTCCACGGAAGCTGCGGTAATTAAGCTTCAGGAGGTCAATGGCCTAAGCCCGGATGGAAAGGTAGGACAGAAAACCTATAACCTTCTGTACAGCGATGAGGTCCGCCCCAACCTCCTGTCTTACGGCGAAAAGAGTGAGGTGGTTTTAGCCTGCCAGCAGCGTCTGAAGGAATTAGGATATCTTACAACCACACCGGACGGCGCTTATGGACAGGATACGGTGATTGCTGTAAAGCAGTTCCAGGCCAGAAACGATCAGGTCGTAGACGGCTACCTGGGTCCATCTACCCGTATTGCCTTAAATGATCCGTCGGCTCGTCCAAATGGATTGATGCTGGGCGAACAGGGCGAAACGGTTACCAGAGTACAGCAGCTTTAAGCAAATATGGATATTTAAGCTCTGCCAATGTGACCGGATATTATGGAGAGGTAACAGAGCAGGCGGTTAAAAACTTCCAGAGCCGCAACGGACTGGCAGCAGATGGTCAGGTCGGCATCCAGACCATGACAAAGCTTACCAGCGACAATGTGAGACGTCCGGCAGCAAACTCCGGCGGAGGAAGCTCTGCACAGACCGGAGGAGGAAGTACGGGAGGAAGCGGCGGAAATAAGAAGCCGGCAGGAAATAACGGCAGCCAGGGCGGTTCTTCCTCTGCGCCGAAGGCACCTTCCGGTACAGGCGTATCTGCTTTGATATCTGTGGCTTCATCCAAGATCGGAAGTCCTTATGTGTGGGGAGCTAAGGGTCCCAATGCCTTCGACTGCTCCGGTTTTGTATACTGGTGTCTGAATCAGGTAGGTGTTCGTCAGAGCTACCTTACTTCTTCCGGCTGGCGCAATGTGGGACGCTATACGAAGATCACCAACTTTAATGATATTCAGGCCGGCGATATTGTGGTAGTAAACGGCCATGTAGGTATTGCGGCAGGAGGCGGGACTGTGATCGACGCATCCTCCAGTAACGGCCGCGTAGTACACAGAAGCTTAAGCCAGTGGTGGAGAAACAACTTTATTTGTGCATGGAGAATCTTCTAAAAGCGACAGAGAATCTCTGAAAGAAAGAGTCAGGCAAAGCCATAACACATCCGCGGCACATGTCCCGCGGATGTGTGCGTTTTGGAAAAAAATGGGAGGAAATACAAATGCAGACAATTTTAGTATGCGACGATGACAAGCAGATTGTGGAAGCCATTGATATTTATCTTACAGGAGAAGGCTACAAGGTAATTAAGGCGTATGACGGCTATGAGGCCCTGGAATATCTGGAAAATAACTCCGCAGACCTGCTGATCCTGGACGTAATGATGCCCGGACTGGATGGTATCCGGACGACTCTTAAGGTAAGGGAAAACAGCAGCATCCCCATTATCATCCTGTCTGCCAAATCTGAGGATGCAGACAAGATCCTGGGATTGAATATCGGGGCAGATGACTATATTACAAAGCCGTTTAATCCTCTGGAGCTGGTTGCCAGAGTCAAGTCCCAGCTGCGCCGCTATACACAGCTTGGCAACTTAAACCAGCAGGAGCAGGATCAGGTTTACAAGTGCGGCGGCCTTCAGATCAATGATGATAATAAAGAGGTTACAGTAGACGGAGAACCCATTAAGCTGACTCCTATCGAGTATAATATTCTCCTGCTTTTGGTAAAGAATGCGGGCAAGGTATTTTCCATTGATGAAATATATGAACAGATATGGAATGAGGAAGCAATCGGGGCAGACAATACAGTAGCGGTCCATATCCGCCATATCAGGGAAAAAATTGAGATTAACCCAAGAGAGCCGAAGTATCTTAAAGTAGTCTGGGGCGTAGGATACAAGATTGAAAAACAGTAGGTGGACCTATGGAGCAGAACAGAAAGAAAATACGTATTCAGAAGGTGGTTTTATCCCTTCTTTCAGTGATATTCCTCGCTATGGCCCTGGCGGGCATCAGCGCCATGTATTTAAACGGAGGCTACGGAAGAGGGATCAGCTGGGTCTATGAGGAAACCTACGAGGACTCTGATACCTTCAGCATGAAGCTGGGAAAAGATATAGAAAATATTTTTACATATATCGGCTATAAGGATCTCTTTGAAACAAACGGACAGTTGGATATGATCAAGCCCATTGTCCGGCTTACGGATGGGCCGGGGGTAGATGAGGACTGGACACTGGATCAGATCGTCCGGTATGCCAGGATCAGAGGCTACTATCTGGGAGAAAACTTTACGGTTCAGGGTTCCCCTATGTCCATGGACGATGACGACATGGAGGTTACAGTCCAGTTTTGAATACAGGCTTTGATTTTCTGAGCATGGGTGAAATGGAAACCCGGATGACAAAGGAAGAACTGGCTCTGGATATTCTGGAATGTCTGGGACAGTATTATTCTATTTATTACAATTTCATGGAGCACCAGACCAATGTGCGCTTCCGGGTAGTTTATAAGAGCGATGAAGGAGTGGAAACGGTGTATACCAATGTACCGGAACTTTCGCTGGATGAGCTGAGAGGATTTGGAAAATACCTGTTTATTCCCGGAAATACCATTCGTATGGATACGAATCTGGCGGTCATTCCCCAGAATGCGGCTGCTCTTTTGGAAACATGGAATCCGAATAATAATGACCAGAATTATCTGGTGGTTTCGGTTGATACCACATATCCTTATGTTGACAGCTATTCCGAAGAGTCTGCCCAGTACCGCAGTGTGAGAAATGCGTTTATTATGGGAATGGGCGGAGTAATTGTCGGATTCATCGGTCTGTTTGCGGCGTTAGTATGGCTGGTGTTCCTGTCGGGACATACAGACAATCTGGACAGCGAGATACGCCTTTATCCGGTTGACCGGATTCCTACGGAGGTATGCATTCTCCTGGGGGCTGTAGCAGCAGCGGTGCTCCTTTTGTGGGGGAAACGGCTTGGAATGATGGTAATCGGTCTTTTTTTCAGTGAGGAACATCTGCCTTTCTGGAATAAGATGCTTCGATATCTGATCATTTACAGCTGTGCAGTTCCCTGCGGTTTCAGTCTTCTGCGCCGATACAAGGCCGGAACGCTTTGGACGGGGAGTCTTGGAAAAAGAGGGACTGCGGCATTTAAAGCTTATCGGGAAAAGACCAGCTATGCAGTAGGCGGAGCGCTGTGTTATCTTACTTTTTTAGGCTGCAACGGCTTTATGATGTGGCTGATTCTCTTTATTTACAACCAGAGGAGAACGGATCAGCTACCGGATCATGTATTATGTTGTGCTTGTGCTGTTTGTATGGCTCGACGGCTGGGTATTTCACCGGCTGTTTAGGGAAGCCTGCCAGAGAGATCTGCTGGATCAGGCCATCAGTACCATTTCTACCGGAGATACGGGCTACCGTCTGGACACTTCCATGCTCACAGGCAAGGAAAAGAAAATGGGAGAGCATATCAATAATATTACCAGCGGTCTGGACACTGCTCTTCAGGAAAAGGTAAAAAGCGAGCGGTTAAAGGCAGATCTGATCACCAATGTGTCCCATGATATCAAGACGCCTCTTACTTCTATTATTAACTATGTAGATCTCTTAAAGCGGCAGAAAATCCAGGATCCCAAAATCGCCGCTTATCTGGAGGTGCTGGATCAGAAGTCTCAGAGATTAAAGACGCTGACAGAAGATCTGGTAGAAGCCTCAAAGGCCAGTTCAGGCAATCTGAAGCTGGAGGTTTCGGATATTAATCTGGTAGAGCTGGTCCAGCAGACAAACGGTGAGTTTGAAGAGCGTTTTGCTCTGCGCCGTCTGGAGCTGATCCAGACGCTGCCGGAGGAGATCATTATGATCCGGGCAGATGGAAGGCGCCTGTGGAGAGTTCTGGAAAATCTGTATACGAACGCCTTTAAATATGCCCAGGAGGGCAGCCGCGTCTATGTAGACGTAAGAGAAGAGGGAGATAAGGCCGTATTTACGATCAAGAATATTTCTGAAAAGCCTTTGAATATCAGTCCGGATGAGCTTACAGAGCGATTTGTACGGGGCGATGTGGCAAGAACCACAGAAGGAAGCGGATTGGGACTTTCCATTGCAAGAAGCTTAACACAGCTTCAGAAGGGAGAGTTTATCATCAGTATTGACGGCGATCTGTTTAAAGCCCAGGTAGCTTTTCCTGTGGAACGGCGGGAGAGGAAGGCGGAACGAATAGCGGAGGAAATACCGTCTGATTCCAGCGAATGGGAAGATACATAAAGAAAAAGGCTCTCCGAAATCAGCTTCGGAGGGCCTTTTTGAACCCTAAATAATGTGATATGTAAGATCGGTCTACTGTTTACTGATACTCAAATACATTGATCCAGCTCTCTAAGAGCTCCTTTTCCTCAGGACGCTTATAGGCCAGCTGAGCTGCGGCTACTACAGGGAGCCAGCCCTGCACATAGCGTTTTTCTGTACCGGTTTTTTCGCAGAACAGATCCATGTACAGCTCCGCTCTTTTGCGGTCCTTTAAGCTTAACAGAAGGTAGGTTCTCGCCACATCGGCGCTGGCATTTCCCTGGGAAGCATGTACCCAGTCAATGACATACCATTTGCCATCATCACCTACGATGATGTTGGTTGGATTGAAATCGCCGTGGCAGAGCTTGGTATGCTTGGGCATTCCGTCCAGTCTGGTCATCAGCTCATAGCGTGTGCTGTCGTCCAGCTGCTCCACGGATTTGAGGGCGCGGATGGTTTTTTCCTTCAGTTTGTTTAACAGAGGGCAGGCCTGCTTATGGATCAGAAGGTGGAGATCCACCATGCCTTCCATGTATTCTTCCAGCTTGTCCGGATTTTCATCCATTAACTGCTGTAAGGTCTTTCCCTCTACGTATTCCTTCAGGATGGACCATTTTCCATCAACAACAGAAACCCCCAGGATCTTAGGAACGTTGAGCGCCTCGATATCCTCCACCCGCGCGTTGCACAGGGCTTCATTCAGAACCTCGGCTTTCGGGAATCCATCACAGAATTCCTTGATGGCAGTGCTGCCGTCACGATAAACGGTTTTCTTTTCACTTGTGAAAACTAATTCTCTTGCCATAATCATACTCTCCTTCCACACATTATATACGGTACTGCGCCGGTTTCCCGCCGCACTGTACTTATTCTACTACAAGGGCGGTAAAAAGTACATACTAAATTTGATAAATTTTTAACGTACTTTTGGGAAATACACTGGTAACAATTTCCTTTTACTTAAAATCGGAAGATGGCCGTACCATAAGCGGGGAGAGGATAGGCCACAGAATAGGGCTTTCCATCGCATTCTCCCTTGACGGATGTGTAGGAAGGACACTGAGAAGCCTTGTAGGCACCGTGTTCATTGTCCAGTAGCAGCGTATATTTACATTTTTTAGGAACTCCTACCCGGTAGTCAGGACGGGCTACGGGTGTGAAATTTATAACAAACAACAGGTTCTTTTTGCCGGTTTCATCTCTGCGGATAAAGCTGAAAATACTTCGGTCTCCGTCGTTGGCATTTACCCATTCAAAACCGTTCCAGTCATTGTCCAGACGGTACAGACATGGATATTTTTTATAAATGTGCAGCAGATCACGGACGTATTCCTGAAGCTTTCTGTGGCTGTCTTCATCTGCCAGATGCCAGTCCAGAGCCACCTTTTCATCCCATTCATGCCACTGGCCGAAATCCTGTCCCATAAAGAGCAGCTTTTTGCCCGGATGGCCCAGCATAAAGGTATATCCGGCTTTCAGGTTGGAAAACTTGTCTTCTCCCAGACCGGGCATTTTGTTGATCATGGAGCATTTTAAATGAACTACCTCGTCATGGGACAACACCAGGATATAATTTTCGCTGTTAAAATAAGTCAGGCTGAAAGTCATCCGGTTGTGGTTATATTTGCGGAAATAGGGATCCAGCTTCATGTACTCCAGAAAATCGTGCATCCAGCCCATGTTCCACTTAAAGGTAAAGCCCAGTCCGTCCTGCTCCGGATGCTTTGTCACATTGGGCCAGGCGGTAGATTCTTCCGCAATCATCAGTACGCCGAGATTGCGTCCCTGAACGACAGTATTTAAGTGCTTGAAAAATTCAATGGCCTCCAGATTCTGGTTTCCGCCGTAGATATTGGGTACCCACTGTCCGTCCTGGCGGCCATAGTCCAGATAGAGCATGGAAGCAACTGCATCCACTCTCAAACCATCCACATGGTACTGCTCTACCCAGTAAAGGGCATTGCTGATGAGGAAGTCCTTGACCTCGTTTTTTCCGTAATCAAAAACCTTTGTGCCCCAGTCCGGATGTTCGCCCTTGCGCGGATCTTCATATTCATAGAGGGGATGGCCGTCAAAATCAGCCAGTCCGTGGGCGTCCTTTGGAAAATGGGCAGGTACCCAGTCCAAAATGACGCCGATACCGTTTTTATGGAGATAATTTACAAAATACATGAAATCCTTTGGCGAGCCATATCGGGAGGTAGGCGCAAAATATCCGGTTACCTGATAGCCCCAGGAACCGTCATAGGGATGTTCCGCAATTCCCATAAGCTCCACATGGGTGTATCCCATTTCCTTCACATAGGCAGCCAGCTCATGGGCGGCCTCGATATATGTATAGCAGCCATCTTTTTCCGGGCGGTTCTTTTTACGCCAGGAGCCCAGATGAACTTCATAAATGCTCATGGGCTGCTTTTCAGGGTCTTTCTGAGCCCGCTTGGTGATCCAGTCTGTATCTGCCCAGGAAAAGCCGGAGAGGTCGGCTGTTACAGAAGCGGTGCCGGGTCTGTATTCTGCGCTGAAAGCAAAGGGATCGGCCTTATAAAGGATTTTTCCCGTATCGGTAGTAATGGCAAATTTGTAGAGTTCACCTGTTTTCATGCCTGGGTTAAAGTATTCCCAGATTCCCATATCAGAGATTTTTTTCATGGGATTGGCATCAGGGTTCCAGCCATTGAAGTCGCCTACCAGATGAACCTGCTCTGCATGCGGAGCCCAAACGGCAAAATAAATCCCTGATTTTCCTTTGAAAGTCATGGGATGAGCTCCCAGTTTCTGGTAAATATCATAATGAGTGCCGGCTCCGAAGAGATAGCAGTCCAGCTCCGAGATCATACCTGTTCCGGCAGGCGCTGAAGCTCTGGAAGAAGTTCCTGTTTTTTTTGCGGCAGCGGTTGGTTTTTCCGGTGTGCTTTTTCTTACAGCCATATTACGGTTCCCCTTGATCTTAAGAACTGCTCCGTCACAGCCCTTTAATGTAATCTGCAGTTTTCCGTCTCGAATGGGGAGGATCTCGCCATCCTCAAGAAGATTTACAGCCTGAGAGGCAGCCATGGGAACAGGAATATTTAATACAGCTTCGTTATCGTCATTGTTTAAAGCGGTAATGATCAGGCTGTGTTCACCGTGTCTGGCAAAGGCGTATTGACGGTTGGTTAAAAGCAGTTCCTGATAGCGTCCCATATGAAGCTCTTCATTCTCCTGATGAATGATACCCAGCTTTGAAATACGGTCTGTAAGGGTACAGCGGAGGGAATCAAACGCATCTGGTGAAATGGCAGGCCGCAGGGCGTCGTCGCAGGAGGGCGTCCGTTTCCCTTCGGTTCCCCATTCGCCTCCGTAGTAGATGGATGGGATGCCCGGAAGGGTCATCAGGCAGGTGTATACGGGAAGCAGATGCTCCTTTGTACGAAGCTTACTGGCAATTCGATCCTCATCATGGTTGTCTACAAAGGTGTACAGACTGCGTCCGATAGCCTCCAGACTGCGTACATTGTGGGCGATTTCAAAGAAATTGTGGTCGTTAAAGCCGGAGTAAATGCTCTTGTGGAGTTCGTAGTTGGTTACAGAGTGGAGCATATGGTCATTGACCCAGCAGCCATAGTCTCCGTGGATGACTTCTCCCATGAGCCAGAAATCCTCTTTCATGGTTTTCGTTTCCCGGCGCATTTCTTCCATAAAATGGAAATCAAGTACGTTTGCGCAGTCCAGACGGATGCCGTCAATGTCAAAGGTGTCGACCCAGAACCGGATCACGTCAAAGAGATACCGGCAGACCTGGGGATTGGCATGGTTGAGACAGGGAAGTTCAAAATGTCCCTGCCAGGCCTCATAGCCGAAAGGGTCTCCCAGAGGGCTTGACCAGTCAAAGTTTACGCCCTTGTACCAGTCTTTATAGGGAGAATCCCATTTCTTTTCCTGAATGTCTTTGAAGGCAAAAAATTCCCGTCCCGTGTGGTTGAATACCCCGTCTACGACGACTCTGATCCCGTTTTCATGGCAGAGGGAAATGAAATGACGGAAGTCTTCGTTGGAGCCCAGACGGCGGTCGGTCTGTTTGTAATTTCTGGTATCATAGCCATGGCTGGTGGATTCAAAAAGGGGGCCTATGTAAATGGCATTGCAGCCCAGCGCTTTTATATGTGGAATCCATAATTCCAGCTCATCAAACCGGTCTGTCTGTTCTGTTCCGGTATTCTGCTTTGGGGCACCGGTCATACCAAGGGGATACATATGATAAAAAACTGCTTTTTCATACCAAGCGCTCATAGTTGTTGTCCTCGCAATTCTGCCGGGAGTCAAAGCTCCCGGCTTTTAAATTTTCTTAAAGGAACTGGTAACGCAGCTGCGCTGCATTCCATTCATAAATACAGCAGTCGATCAGTGTAGGATCTACTTCCTGCTCAAAATGGTTTCTGGCCGTTTCAATGGCATGTCTGGTATCTTCAATCTCGGCCCTCAGGCGAAGAAGCTGCGGATCCTGTTTTTTAAGAGTGGCTGCTGCGGTCTGGCAAACGGCCTTCATCCAATCACTCATAGAATATTATCTCCCTGCGCGTCTGCCCAAAACGGCAGAGCGGATTTTGACGGATTTACCGGTAACACAGTCAGTATATCCGAAAAATACCATTATATGCAGGATTGGGGAATAGAACCGAAGTCTTTTTAAAATATAAATTCTTCAATCCGGAAACCCAGTTCCATCAGCTGCCTGGTAGGCTCCCGGAGGGTGAGATAGTAGTAATTGGCAGTGCCGTCCTCGCGGACATCTACCAGTCCGGCGGCTTTCAATATTTTTAAATGATGGAGATGGCCGGACGCGACAGGCTGGTGCGCCGGGTGATCTCGTTTACATTCATAGCGTGATCTGCAAAATCCACCGATACGCCTGGTGAATCCAGTGCCATGGCATTTTCCGTTAGGGCTTCTATGATGGAAAGCCGGACTTTATCACCAAGGGCAATGAATATAGGCATACAGGAATGAAACTGCTTCTGCAGTTCTGCCGCAGTGGTCATCCTTTGATCTCCTCCTTTGGTTTAAAATTTTAAACTAATGCTATTTTACCATTGTGATGAATGCGGGTCAAGATAAAATGGGTAAAATGCATAAAAAATAAAATGGAAAAAGTGATAAATTATTCATTAGAACGACACAATTTGATAAAATGAACAGATGAAGGGAAAAATATGGTGTAAAATGAAAATAGCCCTTGACTTTTGTCGGAGGGTGGGGCATAATGTAGTAACATTCATTTCAAAATTCTATTTTTAATTCTAATTTTGTAATTCTTATGAGAGTCCATCCCCTGTCGGGGAGAGAATTTCAGATTTTTAAGCAGATCACAGCAGAGGACAGACGCGCAAACAGAGGGGTTTCAGGGCAGTATGCGTCGTTTTTTCTGGAAGGAGGAATATAGTCTGTATTTTGTATGTAAATTTTTATATTGGCTTTTTATGGCAGCAGCTGCGGCAGGAGATATCAGGGAGTACAGGATTTCCAACCGATATCTGGGGTTTGCGCTGATCGCCGGAATCAGCGGAGCGCTGACTTGGGGAGAGGGAAGTATGGCAGAACGCAGTTTGTTTGCGGTCGGTTTTATGATCCGTCTGATTACAGTGGTGATATTGGGATTTCCCATATACCGAAGGGGGATGATCGGAGCTGGGGATGTAAAAATGGCAGCCTTGTTTACTGCATGGCTGGGGGGTTCGGGATGGTCTAAAGGCCTTAACGATCGGATTTATGTTAGGAGCAGTTCTGGCTCTTCTTAAAATGCTGCGGCAGGGCAGCATGGTCAAACGATTTCTTTATTTATCAGCCTATATCAGGCACAGTTTTCAAAGCAGAATGATGGAAATATATTATGATCCCTCAAGGGACGGAAGAGAGGCGGTCATCCCGCTGGGAGCCTGCTTTTTTGTGGGAGCAGCCGCGGCAGAGATATGGCAGAGGCTGTGAACGGGGAGCCTGAGGCAGTGGGAGGAGGCGCATGGCAGAGGAGGCGTGGCATCCACAGGCCGGGTAAGGCAGAGAAGGGAAGAAAATCAGAAATACAGCAGGAGGAGTAAAGATGGTAAAAATAATGGCGGTGTATGATGAGGATGCGCTTTATGCCAGAAGGCTGGCAGAGTATGTAAACCGGAGGGAGACCATTCCTTTTACAGCGATGGCCTTTTCGAATCTGGAACGGTTAAAAGAGTACGGAGACAGCCATGAAATTGAAATTCTTTTAGTAGGAGAGACTGTAAAAGCGGCCGCAGATGAAGTGAAAGCAGGTTTAAAAATGGTGCTCTGTGGCGGAGAGTTTTCCATAGGGAAGGAGGAACCCTCTATTTATCGGTTTCAGTCGGGAGAAGGGATTTTGCGGGAGGTCATGACCTGCTACTGTACAGCTCCTCCGGAGCCTGCACTGCTCTTTCGGGAATGGGTGCGCAGATTTTGGGTGTGTACTCTCCGGTGAACCGCTGCGGAAAAACAGCCCTTGCATTGACCTTGGCCCAGGTATTGTCCAGAACGGAATCGGTACTTTTTATCAGCCTGGAGGAATTTGCAGGATTTGAGGCTATTTTGGGAGGAGAAGTGAATCAGGATTTTTCGGATGTGCTTTATCTCTGCCGTCAGGGAAGCTTTAACTGGATGAAGCTCCGGGCCATGGTGTGCTCTGTGGGACAGGTTGACATGATCCCGCCGGCAGCTTATGGGGAAGATCTGGACCAGATGGAGCCCGAGGAATTAGCCCTTTTAAGGCGTATTGCTAGGGAAAGCGGATACAGGCGGCTGGTAGTGGATATGGGCCACATGGGAAGGGGATCGGCGGCGCTGCTGGACTGCTGTGACGGGGTGTATCTGCCGGTTTTAGAGGATCCGGTATCCAGGGCCAAGCTGCAGGCATTTGACAGGTATCTGTCAGCTGCAGGCGCGGTTTCCCTTAAAGAAAAAATCTGCCGTCTCCGTCTTCCAAAGACACGGCCTTTGAGCAGCATGGAAAACTGCATGGATCAGCTTCTCTGGGGAGAGATGGGAGATTTTGTCCGGGCTCTTTTAGAGGGAGGAGGGGGAAATGACTGAAAGAAATCCAAGGGAGGGAATCCGCGAAGAGCTGCGCCAGAAGATTATGGAACAGCTTCAGGAATGCAGCCGCATGGAGGATGATGAGCTTTACGAACAGATTGACCGTGCGATCCGGGAAAAAGGGCAGGAACTATTTCTGCCTCTTAAAGAGCGGCTGTGGCTCAGGAGCAGCCTTTATGACAGCTTTCGGCGTCTGGACATCTTACAGGAGCTGTTAGATGACAGAAATGTAACAGAGATCATGGTAAATGGAGCCGGGAAGATTTTTATCGAAAGAAAAGACGGAACAGCTCTGTGGGAACGGAGATTTGAACGGCCGGAGCAGCTGGAGGATATTATCCAGCAGATCGTAGGGCGTGTAAACCGGGTGGTAAATGTGTCTTCGCCCATTGCAGATGCCCGTCTGGAGGATGGCTCCCGCGTTCATATCGTGCTGCCTCCGGTTGCGCTGGACGGCCCGGTGGTGACTATACGAAAGTTTCCGGAACCGATCACGATGGAAAAGCTGATTGGCTTTGGGGCTGTTACAGAGGAAGCGGCACAGTTTCTGGAAGGGCTGGTAGCTGCCCGGTACAATATTTTTGTCAGCGGGGGAACCAATTCAGGAAAGACGACATTTTTAAATGCCCTGTCATCCTTTATTCCCAGAACGGATCGGGTAATTACCATTGAAGATTCGGCAGAGCTGCAGATTTCTCAGGTTCCCAATCTGGTGCGTTTAGAGACAAGGGACGCCAATACAGAGGGAAAGGGACAGATTACCATCAGCCAGTTAATCCGGGCTTCGCTGAGGATGAATCCGGACCGGATCATCGTGGAGAGGTAAGAGGCGCCGAGGCTCTGGATATGTTGCAGGCTATGAACACAGGCCATCCGGGTTCTCTCTCAACGGGCCACAGCAATTCAGCCAGAGATATGCTCAACCGTCTGGAAACTATGGTTTTAATGGGAGCCAGACTGCCGCTGGAGGCGGTCCGAAGCCAGATCGCTTCGGCTTTGGATATTCTGGTTCATCTGGGACGGCTGGGAGACGGAAGCAGGAAGGTACTTTCCATTGTGGAGGTAAGAGGTATATCTATGGGAGAAATAGAAACAGAGGAGCTGTACAGATATGACAGAGAAACAGGGCGGCTTGAAAAGACGGGTGAACTTAAAAATAGGGAAAAGCTTGGAGATACAGGAAATTGTTAGGACAAAAGGGAAAAAATGGGAGAAAACAGCCGTGAAAACCGGGAGAAAAGGGCAGCCAGGCAGGAGGATTTCCCTGCGGGGCAGCCCGAAGCCCCGGGCTCCGGATGGAGAGGATTACCAGGTTTACCGTTTGTCTGCTAAAGAATATATGGGGCTTTCGGCAATCGGACTGGGGCTTTGCGGTCTTACTGCCTATGTGTTTTACCGGAGTTTTTTTGCCTTTATTCTCCTTATGCCTCTTGGTTTTTTGTATCCTATTTATAAAAAGAAGGATCTGAAAAAGAAAAGGCTGCGGCAGCTGACGCTGCAGTTTAAAGAGGCGATCCAGGTTTTATCTTCTTTTTTAAGCGCAGGATATTCGCTGGAAAATGGTCTTTATGAGCGTGCGGGAATTGGAAGCGCTGTACGGAAAAGACGCTATGATCACAGAAGAATTTGAACGTCTGGCAGCAGGGGTTCGGATGAACCGGCCGGTGGAGCAGCTTCTTGCCGAATTTGGAGAACGGAGCGGGATTAAGGATGTGGATCACTTTGCTCAGGTATTTGGAATGGCCCGCAGAAGTGGTGGGGAGCTGGTAGAGATCATCCGGCAGAGCGCAGGGGTAATCCGGGATAAGATCCAGGTTCAGGAAGAAATACAGACCATGACAGCGGCACGGATCTTTGAACAGAAGATCATGAATGGCATTCCTTTTGGAATGATTCTCTATATTGATTTCACCTCTCCGGGAGTTTTTTGACATTATGTATGGAACCTGGATGGGAAGACTGATTATGACCTTATGTCTGGCTTTTTATATGGGAGCAGTCATGCTGTCTGGAAAGATTCTGGATATTGAGATATAAGGGGGCAAAGAATTGAAGAAATGGAGTGGGAGAAGGGAAGGCTTCTGGAAAAGGGAAACAATGTCACGCTGGAAAAAGCAGCTGGCATGTGCGGCCGCAGGACTGTTTTTAGGTATTTTAGCCCAGTATTCAGGGGGATTTGATCCGGTTTTAAAGGACGGATACATTTTAAACAGAAATCCTTTGGGACAGGAAGAAGAGACATATCTGCTGGAAGTAAGGGGGCTGGCAGACAGCAGGGAGCCGGAGCGTCTGGAACTGATCCTTGAGGCAGAGCAATATACAGAGAAGGAGGCTGAGGCAGTTTATGAGCAGGTTATAGGGGAACTTCCGGGGTATATTTTAGGGGATAATCCTTCACTGGAAGAGGTGCGGCTGCCTTTAAAGCTTATTTCAGAGCCCCGGAATATGGGGTAGATTTAAGCTGGCGATCCGGCTCTCCTGATCTTTTTAGGATCAGACGGATAGATACATGGGGAGGGAGTGCCGAGCAAGGGAGCAGGCAGTGCTTTTGTGCGGCTCACAGACGGGAACTGGCCCAGAGAATATGAAATTCCTGTAAGGATAAAACCGCCTCTTATGACGCCGGTTCAGAGGGCTGCAAAAGATCTGGAAGAGCAGATAAAAGAGATGGAGCAGGACAGTCGGTATGAAAGTGCATTTTCCTGCCTCAGTTTCAGGAGGGGAATCGGCTGAGCTATGATATTCCGGGAGGGCTTCCGCCCATCCTTTCTCTTACGGCACTTGGTCTGGCGGGAGCGTTTTTGATAACGCTTAAGGAAACGGTGGATCTGAAAAAACAGGAGGAACGCCGCAGACAGCAGATGCTCCTTGACTATTCAGAGGTTTTATCGCGTCTTATCATTTTTCTGGGGGCAGGAATGAGTATCCGAAGTGCCTGGGAACGGATTGCTGTTGATTACCGCCGGTCGGTGGAACATGGGGTGCACCAGAAGCGGTATATATGAAGAAATGGTTCTGACGGAGAGCCAGTTAAAAAGCGGTGTTTCTGAAAGTCAGGCATTTTATGAATTTGGAAGCCGCTGTGGCCTGCAGCCGTATATGAAGCTGGCTGCCCTTTTGGAGCAGAGCCGGAAAAACGGGGCCAGAAGCTTAAGGGAACGGCTGCGCCTGGAAATGGCAGATGCCTTTGAACAGCGCAAACATCAGGCCAGACGGCTGGGGAGGAAGCCGGAACGAGACTTTTAATTCCCCTGTTTCTTTTGCTGGCAGTAGTAATGGTAATGATTGCCGTTCCTGCCTGGCTGGCCTTTGGATAAAGAACAGATTGATCAAATAAACGAGAAGGAGGAAAGAGCGTATGGAATTACAGAAGGACAGAGAAAATTTAAAGGACATTAGGGCGTTTGCGGCAGATGAATCCGGCGTGGGGGTGATTGAGCTGGTGCTGATACTGGTAGTCCTTATAGGCCTTGTAATCATTTTAAGAAGCAGATCAATACATTGCTGGAAAACATTTTCAAACAGATCAACAGCAAATCCAAAGAGGTTTACTGATGAGGTACAGGGGGGAAGTGACGGTCTTTCTCACGATGATCCTGGTCAGTATCATGACGCTTCTTTTGGTAGTTGTGGAATCGGCCAGAGAGACGGGAGCCAGATTGTATCTGCGGATGGCGGCAGATTCTTCTATGGATTCGGTGATGGCGCAGTACCACAGGGGCTGTGGGAGAATTACCGGATCCTGGGACTTGAAACAGGGGAAAAGGAAAGACTGGAACAGGAATTTGGCGATTTTTTTGCTCCTTATGCAGAGGCGGAAAACTGGTATCCTGTAACTCTTGTGGACACAGACAGGAAGGATGCAGTAATGCTTACAGAGGGACAGGGAGCCTACTTTGAGCAGGAAATCCTGGACTATATGAAGTTTGGGCTTATAGACATGATCTGGGACAGCATGGATGAAAATGGAGCCAGAGAAATGCTCAGCCAGTTTAAGGATGCAGAGGGGATAAATGGCTGTTCTGTCCGCTATGAAGGCCATACCAGAGAAGCGGTCCGTGTGGAGGCAGCGCTGGAAAAGATAAACGGGAGGCTTGAAGAACAAAGACAGAACTGGGAACAGGGAAAGCGCTGTCTGGACGATCTGGATGGAAGCGGCTTGATCCGCAGGGCAGAGAGCATGATAAAAATATTAAAAAGCTTCCTTCTCTGGTAACGGCCTATGAAAAGAGAGCGGACCGTTTAAACGAAGCTTTGAAGGAAAGCCGGCAGGATTTTGAGTCAAGAGAGGATCTGAGCGATGGATCAAGAGAGGCTTTAAGGGAGGAATTCGCCCAGTATAAAACATATACCGAAAAGGATGGGCAGAGGCGGATGGAGATTGGGGCTTTACGGGAAAAAAGCCGGGAAAATATCCTTTTTCTGGAAAATATTATCCGGGAAGCGGAGGATGTCATGGATTATATTGACAGCTGGGAGCCGGATGATGAAGATGACGAGCTGGATGAAGAAGCTCTGTGGGCCCCGGTGCGCAGTCATTTTTCACGATATCCCGTGCTGCGCCTGGGAATGGAATTTGGCGTAAAGGATAAGGAAAAGGAGGGATGGCTGGAACGGATCGGCGATCTGGCGTCCAAAGGGATTTTGGAACTGGTACTTCCGGAAGGGACGGTCGTATCAGGGCGCAGTTTAAAGCTGAATGGGTTTCCTTCAAAGGAGAGAACACCAGGTAATCCAGCCGGAGAAGGGAAGCGTAACCTTGGCGTACAAACTCTTTGGACCGCCTTCTCGTGTCTGAATACGGGATCCGTTATTTTTCTGCCTTTAAGCCAGAGCCGCCATCCTTTTACCAGCTGGAGTATATTCTGTATGGGAAGGAGAAAGACAGGGAGAATCTGGAGGCTTCTGTCCTTCGGCTGACGGCATTGCGCCAGGGGCTGAATCTGGCTCATATTCTGAGGGATCCTGTTAAAGGGAGGAAGCCCGCTCCCTTGCCATAGTGATTGCAGGAGGTACAGGGATGGCTCCGCTTGCAGCGGTATTGTCATTTTTCATTATGACGGTCTGGGCGCTGGGGGAGGCGCTGGCGGATGTGCGCTGTCTTTTGGAAGGCGGAAAGGTACCTCTTGTAAAAAGCAGTTCTCAGTGGAAGCTGGATTTACAGGGCCTTCTTGATCTGGGGGCCAAAGGCCGGCTGCCGGATGGGATAGGGAAAGGGGAGAAAGAGGAAGAAGGTCTGGATCACAAAGGCTATCTTCGGCTGATGCTTTTTGGAGGATACAGTGAAGAACGGGTTTACCGTATGATGGATGTGATACAGACAGAACTCAGAACGGAACAACCGGATTTCTGCATGGCAGGTTGTACCTGCATGGTGGAAATGGAAGCGGAGTTTTGTGGAAAACCTGTGTTTTTTTCCGGCGGTTCGTGGAAAGACAGACAAAAAATACGGATGGCTGTTTCTGGCAGCTATCTGGATGATGAATAAAACAGATAATCTTTAGGAAAGGAGGCTCATCAGGATGCTCTTTGAATCCAACACAACTTCATATAACACGCTACTCCTTACGATCAATGATCCATCAGGAACATACCTGTCAGAACCATCATTCAATGAAAATCGCACCTCTCCAAGTACGAACAGACACAGATATGCAGAACTATTTAAAAGGATCCGAGTTTCCGAAAAAGAGTATCCTCATGGGCCTTTCAGATGAAACGGATTCCTTGTCATATAAAGAAATATCATGCGGGCAATCGAATCCGTGGCAGTCTGACGCTGGAGGCGGCACTGGTATTTCCTTTGTTTGTGTTTCTCTGTGTCATACTTCTGATTCCTATGAGGATGATGGATCGGCAGAGACAGATTCAGGCAGCGGTAGAAACTGTGGGGGAAGAGATCAGCCAGTATGCATACAGTGCCTGGCTTTTGGGAAAGGGAAGAGAGGGGCAGATGGATGAGAGCAGGGATGAGCTGGCCCCAGATGGTATGAAAGATATTTTTGGATTTGCTTCTCAGGCTGGGATTGAAGCAATGGTTTTGGGACGGATAGATAAAAAATGGGTCAGAGATGTTTCATTTATGAGAACAGCTATAGAAAATGACATGGTTCATATTGTAATGACCTACAGGATGCCGCTTCCATTTTCTGTATTTCGTATAGACAGCATAAAGGCAGAAGCGGTGAGTGTCAGACGTCTGTGGACCGGAGCAGAGGGAAACCGAAAGGGAAATTTGCTGCCGGGAGAGGACGAAATGGAGGAAATGGTTTATGTTGGCCGTAATTCGACACGGTATCATAGAAACAGGAACTGTCATTATCTGTTTAATGATTTAAAACAGGTGCAGGCAGGTGAGATGGATGGACTGCGTAATCAGGAGGGGAAACGGTATTATCCATGTCCATCCTGCAAAGCGGCTGATTCAAAAGGGCCTTTTTTTATCATGCCATGGGGAACAAGATATCACAGTACGGGACAGTGCGGGCGATTCGTGCGTATGTGCAGACCGTGCCCTTAAGCGAAGTGGAGCATCTGGGGGAGTGCAGTTATTGCGGAAGGGGAAGCAAATAATGGAACAGTGGTTTGAAACAGCAATCGTAACAGCTTTCTGGACATTCACAGCTCTGGCGGCCTGGCAGGATTTAAAATGGGGTTCCATTCATATCGGAACGTTCATTGTTGGAGGAGCCACGGGGATTCTCTTGCAGGCAGGAAGATTTGCGGCTGTATCGGGTGCTTTGGGCAGCTGGAGGGCAGTTTGTACTCCGGCCTATGCTGTTTACAGCTGCTGGGAGCGGCCTGTAGGGATCTTTCTTCTTTCCCTGGCCTATGTTACCCAGGAGGCCGTGGGTCTTGGGGATGGTTTTTTCTTTCTGGCTGCCGGATGTTATCTGGGGTTTATAAAGACAGTATTTCTTTTTAGTGCCAGTCTTCTGCTGTGTTTTCCTGTGAGCTCCTTTCTCATGGTTCGTCGGATATGGAAAGGAGATAAAGCAGCAGATCGGGGAAAGGAACGCCTTCCCTTTTTACCCTTTGTTCTTTTGGCAGCGGTGTTTTTACTTTTTTGGTGACAGAGGGGAGGCAGGAAAATGGAAAAGCATTTAAAGGGAAGCTTTACCGTGGAAGCAGCCGGTGTGATGGCAGTGATTTTATTTGGGATTGGTACGATCATTACAGAGGCAGGCAGAATCCATGATCAGGTATCGTGTGCAATGACCGTTCATGAGGCGGCAGAAAAGGCACGTCATGAGAAAACTGTGGATTTAGAAGAAATAGAGGCCTTTTTTCAGAAAAACAAAGGATTGAGGCTCCACATGAAGGATGACCGGCTTTCTCTGAGAGAAGAGGGGAAATGGATTCGTGCGGCAGGGCGGGCAGAAAACTGGGAAAAGGAGATCCGGCTCCGACGCTTTCGCCCGGAAACATTTCTGCGGAAGATTACATTGATAGAGAAACTGGGGGAAGAGGATGAAGATCAGCTATATCCGTGAGATGAAGCGCAGCTATCTTACCATTGAAACAGAAGATGAGGAGCAGAGGGAAAAGGGAGCCTGGGAGGCAGGAATGCTGGAACAGAACAGAATCCGGGGACTGCTTCCCATGAGAGTGCGTTATGAAGAAGGAAGGGAAATTTACTGTTACGATATCACATCCCGCCAGCCGCTGGAGCGGATATTGGAAACTCATGCAATGACAGGGGAGCAGGTCAGAAGTTTGTTCTGGCAGCTTTACCGGGCTTTGGAGGAGATGGAAAAATATCTTTAGAGAGCGGAGGGATTCTCCTAAAGCCGGAATTGATCTATGCGGAACCAGAGCGTTTTGAAATAGGGCTCTGTGCAGTTCCGGGAGGAAAGGGAGATTTTGCAGCAGAACTCAGCCATTTTCTCCAATACCTTTTAAAACATGTGGATCATAGGGACAAGGACTGTGTGGTATTGGCTTATGGTTTGTATCAGGAGAGCTTAAAGGAAAATTATGGGATTGAAGATCTGGTAAAGATTGTGGCTGAGAGAAACAGGCCGTCCGCCGCAGGAGGCTGGTCAAAAGGCGGAACGGATTAAGGGGATACAAAAGACCGGGGAGGATGAAGTACGGGATACTTCGGGAGCATTGCAAAAAGCAGAAGGAAGATCGAATAAAACAGCTTTGCCGCGGCAAACTTCCACGGATTTACCGCAGGAGGCTGCCGGACAGACTGAATTATGCGAAAAGAAAAGGCAGTCTGAAAAAAATATTGGAAAACAGCTTTTAAAACGTATGGCAGCCACAGCAGGCATGTTCAGCCTGATCTCTCTGGGAATCTGGTTTCTGAGAGGAATAGAAACACTTTTAAATCTCAGCTTTTATCTGGTCATAGGCGCAGCTGCGGCAGAGGTTTTTACGATTTTGGCAGTCATTTTCTGGGAAAGAAGAGAAAAGAAACCGGCGGATACAGAGAAACAGATAAAAAATACCAGGGATGAAGAGGATCCCTGGCGTATTCTGTATGAAGATGAGGAGGGGGCAGAGGAAGAAATAGAAAACAGCAGTACAGAGTCTTCTTTAAGAACAAACGCTGCTTCAATAGCTTCCCCGCCTCCGGAGGATTTCCAGACTACGGTTTTGTCCGTCCATCCGGAAGCAGAAGAGTGTCACTGCCTTACAGCCCTCCATCCGGAAATATCCTCCATAGAAATTCCCTATTATCCCTTTGTTATTGGGAAGCATAAAGAACTGGCAGATTATGTTCTCGATTATAAAACAGTCAGTCGGTTTCATCTCCGCCTTGACCGTACAGAAGACAAAATTACAGTCACTGATTTAAACTCTACGAACGGAACTACCGTAGCAGGTGTTTTGCTGGCGGCCAATGAAACCGCAGAACTGAATCCGGGAGATGAGGTACGGATTGCGGATCTGCGGTTTGTGTGGAAATAAGCCTGTTTTTACAGCTTCCAACCCTCCGGCAGGTAAGCTTTTGTATTTACAAGCATATCGTGAACCAGTTCCCGGATTTCCTGTTCGGAAGGATTTTTGCCCTTTACGATCGGATCGTTCATAAAGGCGGTTACTACCAGTTCTTCGTCACAGGTAAGGGCAGCCTTTAAGATGCGCTCATGGTTTTCTACATGAGGCATGATCAGAGCTTTCACGTCTTCAGAAAGTGCACCTGCGGCAACCGGATGAATGCTGTCTAAGTCAAAGAGCGCATTCGTTTCCACCAGGGCGTTAGCAGGCAGATTGGGGATCTGAAGGGCTGTATTGGGGATGTTTACATTGCTTACAAAACGATCCAGACCGCAAAGGGCTTTGATTAAAAGGATGCCCTCCTCACCGGTAGGCTCTAAAGTTACTTCTTCCTCAGCATTTGCCAGTCTGTGGCTTCTCTCCAGGCGCTTCTGTAAATCGTTCTTTCTCCAGTCCACGGTAGTCAGGCCGAATTTCCAGGAATGTACGGTTTCTGGATCATTCAGGTATTCGTTTCCGGGCATAAATTCAGCCAGATGGCGGTCGCCTGCGGCAGCAATGAGACCGAAACGGTTAAAGAGATCCATTTTTACCCGGTGAGCGCATTTGAAAGAAGAATTCATCCAGTTTTCACCTTCAAGTTCATAGCCATCTTCAAAGTGTTTGGAAATGTAGTTTTTGTATACGGGGAAAAGATCAACGCCCTTATAATTTGCTTCCGTAAACCAGGTGAAGTGATTGATTCCTACTACATTTACATGAACGTCGTGCCAGTCTTCAATGGTATTTCCTGTTTCTGCTTCATAGATTCCCTTTAATACCTTCTGTGTACCGAATACCTCATGGCAGCAGCCAAAGGCCTTGATCTCCGGGAATACGTGGTAAAGAGTTTTTACGCACAGGGACATAGGGTTGGTGTAGTTGATAACCCAGCAGTCCGGCGCATAATCCCGGATGGCTTCTGCGATTTCAACAAACATGGGAATGGTGCGCAGGGCACGGATCATGCCTCCGGGGCCTGCGGTATCGCCTACAGACTGATAGATGCCGAGGCGTTCGGGAAGATGAACATCGGACGCCATTTCATCAAAGGTACCTGGAAGGATGGAGATAACGGCAAAGTCACAGCCTGTCAGAACATCCTGTAAGCTGTCCTTTACTTCAAATTTCCAGTCACCCTTTGCGTCCTCCCGGCTCATAAGGTGATTTCCGATCACTGCGTTGTTTTCCGCTGCCTGACGGTCAATGTCATAAAGTCTGATGGTTCCGCTGATCTGATCGTCCAGAGCCAGATCCGTCATAAAGGTCCAGGCCCAGCCTCTGGAACCGCCTCCGATATAGGCAATTTGAATATCCGATACTTTGTTATTGCTGTAGTTCATGATTTTACCCTCCTAAAAATCTCTGTACGAATGTTTATAAGTATTTGCTGATTTATATTTTACTCAATGGATGTGGTGAATGCTAATAAAATCAGATGATTTTTTAATGTTATTATCTAATCGGCTACAAAAAGCGTAGAAAATCGGAAGAACTTGCAGTATAATAGCAGAAAAATAAAGTAGGCAGGTCAGAAGATGGGAGAAAATACAGAAAAGGATACGATCTATCTCACCTCCGAACAGTTGGGAGAGGAACCGGAAATTTTATTTCAGGAGGAGATTTCCGGTATTTTTGCAGAAGAAGCAGTGCGCAGGCACAGTTTTTCCATGGTAAGCCGTCACTTTCACCAGAGTCTGGAGCTGTATTTCCTTTTAGAAGGAGAGCGGTTTTACTTTGTAGAGCAGGATACCTATCACATGAAGGAGCAGATGGCGATTCTGGTCGATCAAAACCAGATTCATAAAACCTGTCCGGCAGGAAACGGAAAAAGTCATCACCGGTTTCTTTTGCAGCTAGAGGGAGAAGCTTTAAGCTGCCTTTTGAAACTTTGCGGTTTCCGGGGACTTTTGGAGTTTGGAGAGCAGTATCGGGGAATTACCTGTTTTTCGGACGGCGAATGGAAACAGGTGCTGGAGCAGCTGGAAAAGATAAAAAAAGAAATGAGTATGTCCCAAAGTGCACCCGGATGGTCAGATACGGAAAAGAGAACGGCGGAGGGGATGGTGCGGCTGTATACGGCTCAGCTGCTTCTGATTCTGATACGAACCAGAAGCAGAGCAGAGGCGGAAGGATGGAAGGAGCCAGGACAGACCAATATAGTTCATACGGGAATGTATCAGAAGGTTCATGAAATTGCGATTTATCTGCAGAATCATTCCGCAGGAAAACTCTGCCTAGATGATCTGGCAGCCCATTTTTTTATCAGCCGTTCCTATTTGACCCGGATTTTCCGAACAGTTACAGGTTTTACAGTCAATGAATATCAAAATATCTGCCGCATTAAAAAGGCCCAGATTCTGCTCAGGGAGACGTCATTGACTATGACAGAGATAGCAATGGAAACAGGATTTGGAAGCCTTCCCTATTTTGAACGGGTATTCCGCAAGGCTACCGCTCAGACTCCTATGCAGTATAAAAAATCTCACCCTTCACCGTGAATGCGGGCTATATAGGAACTGGGGGTCATGCCGGTTTTTTTCTTAAACAGCTGAGAAAAATATTGCGGACTGTTTCCGCAGCCCACCTGCTCTGCTATGGTCTGAATCTTATCGCTTTCGGCAGAGACAAGCAGCTGTTTGGCCCGTTCTATTCGGACATCGGTGAGATAGCTGGAAAAACGGGTGCCAGTTTCCTTTTGAAATTTTTTACTGACATAGTCTGTGTTCATAAACAGATGCTGCTCTGCAATCCGCTTTAGGGTCAGGTTGGGATCAGAGAGGTGTTCATTTACATAGTCGCAGATCTGCTGGGTCATGGCGCTGATGGAGGAAGTCTGAGGCTTAGCCGATAAGAGCTTTCTCAGCTTTTCTGCAAGGGTAAGCTTAAGCTGCTCTAAATTCCGTTCTCTGTTTACATTTAAAAGCCATTCCGTCAGATCAATGGTGGAAAGACGGTTGTCAGAAGCTGTGATTTTCAGCAACAGGGAATTGGAAAGCTGCTTGAGAAATGACAGATCAGTTACTTCTGAAAGCAAGTTAATCAGACTGTCGGCAGACTCTGTTCGTCCAGTTTGCAAAGCCTCTGACAGCTGTTTTTCCGCTTCTTCCATAATGAAGCTGTAGTTGCAGCTGGATAGGATGCGGAAGTCATTGATATAATAAATCATACTAAAACGTTTTACTTTATCTAAAACAGTTTCCAGAAGAGTCTGAAGATTTTTAAAGGACAAATCCTCTGTTTCAAGGGAAGGGCTGCGTCCGGGGAATTTTATGCTGGAAAAAAATTGGGACAGATCCTGATAATTTCCTGCAAATTCCTTAAAACAGCGGCAGCGTACAGTTGACGTAGATGTATGGTAACTTCGGGAAAATGGCTGTCAGCATAGGGTTTAAGCTGCTGTAAAAACTCCTCCAGATCCTTCTGTTCCAGAAAATAGATATAGAAAAGATGATAGGATGAAAAATAAAAATCCATATACGGATCATAGGCGCGCATAATTTCATCATAAGGACGGTTTTGGCAGATGGCATTGTTAAGGATTGTAAAAATAACATTGTGCCTTATACTGCTCATAGCGGGATAGGAGCGTTCCAGACTGCTTTTTCGGTAACAGTCCTGAGCAATTTCCTGTATGCTTTCAAGAATCTGCACTTCACTGCAGGGCTTGAGCAGATAATGGCGGACTCCATATTTCATGGCCATTTTTGCATATTCAAATTCTCCATAACCAGAGAGGATAATGAACTGGGTGTTCAGATCTGTTTCGGAAATCCGACGAATCAGCTCTAGACCGTCCATTCCGGGCATTCTTATATCAGTCAATACAATATCCGGCGTTTCATCCAGGATTGTATCATAGGCTTCCAGACCATTTTTGCAAAGGCCTACCAGTTCAATATCATATTGCTTCCAATTGATGATTGTTGAAATAGTTTCGCGTATGATGCGTTCATCATCAGCAATAATAAGTTTTAACATGAGACAGTTTCCTCCGTGCGATATGGAATAGTAATGGATGCTACGGCGCAGTCTTCCTGATTAAACAGGGACAAACCATAGTCTTCACCAAATAACAGTTTAATACGTTTGTCAATATTTAAAAGACCAATTCCGGAACGGCTGGGCTGTTTTTTATGCTGTTTAAGCAGTTCAGGAGATCTTCATCAAAGCTTGAGCCGCTGTTCGTTACAGAGATGCGGATACAGCGCTCCCCTTTTCCTGTTTTATCTGTTTCTGCAGCTAAAATGGTAATATAGCAGGTTTCAGTCATTTCTTCTAAGGCATAGTGTATGGCGTTTTCTACCAGAGGCTGCAGCGTAAGGGGAGGAATCAAGGCATTTTTCAGTCCATCGGGAACCTGTTCCCGGTAGTCCAGGCGTTCCTCAAAACGGATCTGCTGGATCGTGATATAGGACAGAATCAGATTAAGCTCATAGGACAGTGTAACAAGAGATTTTTGTTGCTTAAAGTAGCTCTCAGAAGAGAGCCAAGGGATTCTGTCATAAGAGAAATCTCCCGATTGTTGACCGCCTTTGCCCGCCAGTTGATGGATTCCAGCGTATTGTAGAGAAAATGGGGATTGATCTGGGATTCTAAGGCTTTAATCTGTGCCTCTTTTGCAAGGATTTCATTAACATAATTTGTATTTACCAGATTTTGGATTCGTGCGGTCATACGTTCAAAACCCTGATGGAGCCGCCCGATTTCATCCTTGCGGTAGGCATATTCGGAATCGTATTTTGTACTTAAAAGCGCTGCTTCATCCCGGCTGAATTTGTCCATTTTTTTCAGCAGAATTTTAAAATGTTTTAAAATAGAGCGGATCAGGCAATAGGAAATAAAAACAATCAGGACAACGCCTGCAAACAGGATAAAAAGAATAAATGCCGCAGAGGTGTGAAGGGTATGTATGATTTCATCATAGGAAACCAGGCTGTAGTATTCCAGTCCGTAACCGGGAATCGTATTATGCACTGTAAAATAGGTATGAGAATCCAGTTTTAACGTTTGGTATTTTTCTGAAGAGGAAGAAATGATCTTGTCCGCAAGAGAATCAGAAAATTCTTCCGGCACATAGATTTTCTGGTCTTTGCTGCAAAGAATATACTGGCTGTCGGAGTATTGAGTCGCAGCAGCGTTTGCCTTGCGGATAATATTATTTAAATCTACATAAACCACCAGAGTTCCCAGATGCTTCAGAGAAAGATTATCTATCTTCCGGATTTCGCGGCTCATGAGGAGGGCATTGCTTCCGGGATCAGCGGGGATCCATACCACAGCGCCCTTTTTTTGTTCAGCCACCTCGATAGCCTCCTGAAGGCGCTCTTCGGAAAGCTTGCTTTTCCACATGGTATAAGTAGAATTATGGAAATGTTCATTTTGGATCATCAGAAAAGATGCGCCGTTGTCTTTTACAGAGGAATGATAGGTCTGAAGAGAATTGATGATGACCCGGTTGGCGTTTGTCCAGGCGGCCCGGTCATTGAGCTCTGCAATAGCAGAGAGAGAAATTTGGATTTCTGGAGCAGCAAGGATGGTAGAGGATACGTTTTCAATACTTTTCAGGCTGTCAGAAATCGTATAGGCTGAGTGGGTCAGATTGCCGGCTGTGGTCTTATAAAGAAGTTCATTGTAGGCTCCTGTGTATAGGCGTAGACCAAAGAGTGAGAGAACCATAATGAGAAATACATTATTTAACACAATAAAAAGTATCTTCTGAAATAAAGGAAGATTGTTTAATCGATACCGGATTGAACGGGCTGCAAAGGATATAAAACCGTGGGAACCATAGCTCATAAGGGATGCCTTTCCTGTAAAAGATGTGTAATTCTGTAACAGGATTTAGTATACATATAAATCAGAAGTTATGCAATCAATACAGAAAACAGGTCTGTTTTTTGAACACGAATATCGGTTTTACCTATCACGGAATCGGAAAAGGGAGGAGTATAATAAAATCAGCAGTTGAAACGAAGCTTAAAGGTGCAGACAGCGGATGCACAATAAAACAGGAGGGTATGTCTTATGAAAAAACGAAACATTGCACTGGTGATGGCAGGTCTGATGGCCGCAATGAGTCTGACTGGGTGTTCAGGAGGAGCGCAAGAAGAGGCTTCGGCTGATGGAGCAGCCAAGACAGAAGCAGCCGGTTCTGAAGCAGCGGATGGTGGTGAAAAGAGCCTGACTGTTGCATGGTGGGGCAATCAGGTCCGCAATGAAAGAACGCAGGCAGCATTAGATAAATATACAGAGCTGAATCCAGGAGTTACACTGGACGGACAGTTTTCTGAATGGGGTGATTACTGGAATAAACTGGCAACTGCATCTGCAGGAAATTCCCTTCCGGATGTAGTTCAGATGGATTATGCATATCTGGATCAGTATGCAAAGAATAACTTGCTTTTAGACCTGACTCCTTATGTGGAAGATGGTACTCTGAACCTGGATGATGCGAATGCAGATGTTTTAAATTCCGGTAAGGTAGACGGAAAGCTTTATGCCGTACCCATTGGCATTAACGCACCGGCCCTGTTGTACAACAAGGCAGTAACAGATGCGGCAGGTGTTACGATCAAGGATAATATGACTCTGGATGAGTTTATTGAGGTCTGCAAAACTGTTAAGGAAAAAACAGGCTACCGTACCAATATGGCATACGGCGTAACGCAGGAAATCGTCCAGTACATGATTCGTGCAAACGGTCATTCTATGTATGGTGAAGGCAAATTAAATGTGGAAAGCGCAGATGAATTTGTACCCATTTTTAAGGTATTTGAGGATGGCGTAAAGGAAGGCTGGCATGTAGATCCGAGCATCTACGCTGAGATTACCCCAGGCTCTGTAGAACAGGATCCTTTCGTATATGGTGCAAGTGAAGATTCCAGATCCTGGTGTGTATTCTGCTGGTCTAATCAGATTGGGGCATATGAGAACTGCAAGCCGGAGGATATGCCTGAAATCGGCATTACTACCTGGCCTTCTGCTGATCCGGCTAAATCGGTTTCCTGAAGCCTGCTCAGTTTTTCTCTGTATCTGCCAATGCAGCAAATCCGGAGGAAGCAGTAAAGATTATCGACTACTGGACCAACAGTATGGATGCAAACAATATTCTTTTGGCAGAACGCGGAGTGCCGCTGTCTGAGAAGGTAGCTGCCGAACTGTCTCCAAGCCTTGATCCTGCGATTCAGGAAAGTATTAAGTTTATCAATGAGGTTGTATCACCTGCTTCTTCACAGATTGATCCTCCAATGCCAAACGGCTCCAGCGAGGTTACAGAGCTTTTGCTGCAGTTAGAGGAGAAGGTGGCATATGGCCAGATGACATCAGAGGAGGCAGCACAGGAGCTGTTTACTAAAGGAAATGAGATTATGGCTTCCAAATAATAAATTTCATTTTCAGAAATAGAAATAAAACAGGTTTCTTAGGGTTCTGCCTGCTGCGGTTATAAACGTATGCAGGCAGAAGTTTTTAGAGGAGGAAATAGGATGAATCCATTCAAAAAAGCCTTAAGCAAAGAAAGTACGGCAGGTATTATTTTCACCCTTCCATTTACCATTGGATTTTTGCTGTTTATGATCGTACCAATGGGAATATCCCTTTACTACTCATTCTGCAAATATGATATTCTTTCTCCGCCTGTATTTACAGGACTGGATAATTTTGTGAAGATGTTTCAGGATGAGACCTTTATAAAGCAATCGGCGTTACCTTTTATTTTGCACTGGTATCTGTGCCTTTAAGACTGGTCTTTGCGCTGATCGTAGCAATGCTGCTGTTAAAAAATTCAAAGATGAGCGGCTTTTATCGTGCAGCCTACTACCTTCCATCTATTATCGGAGGTTCCGTAGCTGTGGCGATTCTGTGGAAGAGAATGTTTGCTACGGATGGTGTAGTTAACCGTCTGCTGGGCGCTGTAGGAATTGAAACTACCTTTGCATGGCTGGGAAATACAAAAACTGCCATCTGGGTTTTGATTCTTTTGGCTGTATGGCAGTTTGGATCCTCCATGCTGATTTTTTTATCTGCGTTAAAGCAGATTTCAAAGGAGCTTTATGAGGCGGCAGAGGTAGATGGAGCCAATGGAATCCAGAAGTTTTTCAGGATTACCCTTCCTCTTCTTACTCCTACCATTTTCTTTAATCTGGTGATGCAGATGATCAATGGATTTCTGGCATTTACTCAGAGCTACATTATCACCCAGGGAAAGCCCATGAATTCCACGCTGTTTTACACCGTTTATATGTATCAGCAATCCTTTGAGTTTTACAATACCGGCTACTGTGCTGCTTTAGCCTGGGTAATGCTTGCTATTATCGGAGCTATTACGCTGCTGCTGTTTGCAACCAAAAAATTCTGGGTATATGAGGAGGGTTAAGCAATGAAAGAGAAAAGAGCAGTCAAAGCGGTTATCTATCATATACTGGTATTTGCTGTTGGCCTGGTTATGATTTATCCTCTGATCTGGATGGTAATGAGCTCCTTTAAACCAACCAATACCATTTTTCAGACAGCAGGAAGCCTGATTCCAGAAACATTTACCTTTGAAAATTATATAAATGGCTGGAAAGGCTTTGCGAAGGTAACATTCGCCACATTTTTTAAAAATTCCCTGTTTATTTCAGTAGTGGCTACCATTGGAACAGTGATCTCTTCTGCCATCGTTGCTTACGGATTTGCCAGATTTAAGTTTAAGGGGAAAAAGCTTCTGTTTTCCGCCATGCTTTTATCCATGATGCTTCCGGCCCAGGTTCTTATGATCCCTCAGTATCTGTGGTATCAGAAACTTAACTGGGTGGGCAGCTATATGCCGCTGATCGTTCCTTATTTCTTTGCTATCCAGGGCTTTTTCGTATACCTGATTTCTAACTTTATTTCAGGAATCCCAAGAGATCTGGATGAGGCCGCAAAGATTGACGGCTGTTCTTATGTATCTATTTTTACAAAGATCATCCTGCCTCTGATTAAACCGGCTCTTGTTACAGCTGGGATTTTCTCCTTTATGTGGAGATGGGATGATTTCCTTTCCGCACTGCTTTATGTAAATAAGTCGGCCAAGTATCCGGTGAGTTTGGCATTAAAACTGTTCTGCGATCCCGGCTCATCCTCCGACTATGGTGCCATGTTTGCCATGGCCTCTCTTTCTATTCTTCCTTCCGTTCTGATTTTTATTTTCTTCCAGAGATATCTGGTAGAGGGAATCAGCACATCTGGACTAAAGGGATGATAAAAGAGCAATATAGTGATAGAAAAAGAGAAAATACCGTATTAAAATGGACAAAAACCGAGGTATAGACACAAAATTGCCCGGTACAGAAAGGAAAGGAAAATGAAACTGAACTATGATAAAGCTCAGCTTGAGGCGGTTGTAGACAAAGTGGCAGAGCGCACCATGAACATGGATATGACCTGGGACTGGCCCTGCGGTGTAGCTTATTACGGCATAACGGAGGCCTATGAAGCGACAGGAAATAAGAAGTACCTTGATATGGTAAAAGAGAGGGTAGATGAGCTGATCAGCCTGGGGCTTCCGGACTTTACGGTAAATACCTGCGCCATGGGCCATGTGCTTCTGACGCTCTATAAGGAAACAGGTGATGAGACTTATAAAAAGATCATAGACGATAAGCTGGATTACCTCACAAACCATGCTCTGCGCTTTGGGGATCATGTCCTTCAGCACACCGTATCTGCAAATAATGATTTTCCGAGCAGTGCTGGGCAGATACCCTGTTTATGGCTGCATTTTTCATGCTGCGGGCAGGCGTTATGTTTGAACGTCCAGAACTGGTGGAGGATGCTTTAAACCAGTGGTACTGGCATATCCAGTATCTGCAGAATGAGCGCACCGGCCTCTGGTATCATGGATATGACAATATTGCAAAGGATCACATGAGCGGATTTTACTGGGGAAGAGCCAACTGCTGGGCTGCTTTTACCATGTCTCAGGTGGCTCATATCCTTCCTCAGTGCTATCTCTATCCAAAGTATCTGGAAATAGTAGGAAGTTTAAATGAACAGCTGGCTGTTTTAAAGACGCTGCAGACGGAAAATGGCCTCTGGAGAACCATTCTGGATGATCCGGAGTCCTATGAGGAGGTTTCTGCCTCTGCCGGAATCGCAGCAGCTATGGTGTTAAAGGGAAATCCTCTTCATATTAAATATATTAACAAAGCCATCACAGGAATTTTGGAAAATATTTCTGAGGATGGAAAGGTAATGAATGTATCCGGCGGAACAGCAGTGATGAAGGACAGAGAGGGATACCGGAGCATTTCCAAACGCTGGATCCAGGGATGGGGCCAGGGAATGGCGCTGGCATTCTTCGGTACGGTCCTTAATTATGAAAAATTTACAGGCGACGGAGCGCTGTAGGAGGGAGAGTGCCAAAGGGCAGGCAGAGAAAATGGAACATACAAAATATCCGCATACAAAGGGCAGCTTTACACTTCCGGGAGAGGCAGGCTGCGAGGCTTTGACACTGGAGCTGGCAGATCAATGGGGGGCAGATGTGATCCGTGATTCAGACGGAACCAGGCTTTCAGATGAAATCGTAAATGCAGGCTATGGGATCTATTCCACGATCTGCATCATCCGGGACCACAATGAATGGGCCAGAGCCCATATGGACCGTCTGCAGCAGACATTTCTCATGTCTGCTCCCAAAACTGCAAAAGCAGATACAGTAATAATCGGCCTTCTGGACGGCTATTTTAAGGAGCAGTTTCTTGTAAATGGTTCAGAGGATTCTCTGGAATTCTGGCAGGTGTTTGACCGCACGGACAATGCAGAGGTTCCCAGAGAGCAGTGGACCTTTGATGAGGCGCAGGGCACTGTGACGGTTGCAGGAATCAGGGCATATCACGATTATACGGTGAATTTCCTGGCATATCGGATCTGGGAAGAGATCAATATGTATAATCATGTTACAAATCACTGGGATAAAGAGCATCTGATGCCCGTTGATCCCCGTTACCCGGATACGCAGGAATATCTGCTTTCCTGGCTGAAAAACTGGTGCGGGGAAAATCCGGATACCACGGTGGTACGTTTTACCTCTCTGTTTCTACAACTTCGTTTGGATCTGGGGAGAGGATGAACGCCATAGAAACCATTTCACAGACTGGGGCTCCTATGACTTCACCGTAAGCCCCAGGGCTTTGAAGGAGTTTGAGAAGGAATACGGCTATGGCCTGACCTCTGAGGATTTTATCAATCAGGGACGCCTTCACGCGACTCATATGGCTCCCGGCAAAAAGCAGCTGGATTATATGAAATTCACCAACCGTTTTGTGATTTCTTTTGGAAAGCAGCTGGTAGATCTGGTTCATTCCTATGGAAAAAAGGCCTATGTGTTTTATGATGACAGCTGGGTAGGACTGGAGCCTTATTTCCCAACATTTACAGAATTTGGATTTGACGGTATCATCAAATGTATCTTTTCAGGCTATGAGATCCGCCTGTGTGCAGGTGTGGACGCTCCGGTTCATGAGGTTCGCCTTCATCCCTATCTGTTCCCTGTGGGACTTGGAGGGGCGCCTACCTTTTCCGGAAATGGAGATCCCAAAAGAGATGCTGAAAAATACTGGATTGCGGCAAGAAGAGCCATGCTCCGGGCAAAAATTGACCGGATCGGTTTGGGAGGGTACCTGCATCTGTTAGAGGATTATCCTGATTTTGTGGAATATATCAGCCGGACTGCAGATGAATTCAGAGCCATAAAGGCTCTTCATGAGGAGGGAGAGCCCCAGCTTCTGCGCCTTCATGTGGGAGTGCTGACTGCCTGGGGAAAAACACGCTCCTGGACACTTTCCGGCCATTTCCATGAGACCTGGCAGAATGATCTGATACATATCAATGAGGCATTGTCCGGCTGGCCGGTAAAGGTGGATTACATTGATTTTGAGGATATAAGGGAGCAGGAGCTTTCTGACTATGATGTAATTATCAATGCAGGCTTTGCAGGAAGCGCATGGAGCGGCGGAGAGCAGTGGAACGACAGCCGGGTACTGGAAAAACTCAGAAGCTATGCAGAGGAGGGCGGATGTATCCTGGGAGTATGCCAGCCTTCTATGATAAAAGGATATATGACGAATTTCCGTCTTGCAGATGTGCTGGGCGTAGATCAGGATACGGGCGAACGGTGCTGTCATGGGCGGATTTCTTATAAAAGGCAGAGAAATTCTTGGAGATGACAGTGTATTCAGCAAAAAAGAGCTTGATTCGATTGCAGGAAGCCTGAAAGGAACGGAAGGTATTTATCTTACAGATTTTAATGTACAGGTGTTGGCGGAGGATGTGGCCTACAGCCCGATTGGAGAAGAGGTACATAGCCCTAAGCTGACCTATCACCCTTATGGAAAGGGCTGCGGCATTTACCTGTCACATTTTACATACAGCGTTGAAAACAGCCGTTTTCTTCTGGAACTGCTCTTAAAGGCAGCGGGAAAGGAAGAGGCAAAAGCGCAGCTGGGAGATAACATATATTGTGAAGCAGCTTATTTCCCCTGTTCAGGAAAGGCAGTGGCAGTCAATAATTCTGATCGGCCTCAGCACTTGAAGATCACCCTGGGCGGTGCCGTAAAGGAAGTGGATCTGGAGCCCTGCGGCAGCTGCATGATAGAAATATAATCATAAAAAAGCGCAGGTAAAAGAGATGGCAGAGTACAGATTTACAGATCAATGCTTTGAAAATGCTACGGAAAAATGACCAGAAGCGCAGGAATTTAAAGGCCTATGATCAGTTTGCGTCCAATGTTCGCCGCTATGTAATGGAAACCAGGAGGCTGGGCGCTGTACCGGTGCTTGTTACCCCTATGAGCCGGATTCCGGTTCGGGACGAAAAGGGCTGGTATGATCTGCTGGAGGCTCATGCAGACAGTATCCGACGTGTGGGGCAGGAGATGAACGTTCCTGTGATTGACCTTCACAGCCTGACTTTTGAAGCATTCTGTTCCATGGGGCCGGAGACCTGCCAGAATTATTTTAATGATACCACCCATGTAAATGATTACGGCGGAGCTCTTCTGGCCGATATGATGGTAAAAGAAATACGGAGGCTGAGAATTGAGCCGCTGTGCAGTCATATGAACCATACCGTTTCTGGTGGCTGGGAACCGGATCTGTCCCTTCGTCCTCAGGGACAGGCAGAAAGCAGCAAGATCGAGGAGCGGCCTAATCTGAGCATGGATCTGCCGGAGCTCCCCTATGAGGACTGCCGCAGCCTGACCAAAAAGGATGTGGAAATGCTCAAGCAGGCGATGAAATGCGGTCTTTAGACCCTGCGTGCGATATCTCCATCCCTTGGAGGAAATGCCACGGGCGCAGTTTGTGTTTCTGTTCCTGAAAGCAGTGAAACCAACGCTCAGACGCCCCTGGCAGGGTGAGTATTGTGACTTAAGCCGTTATGAGTATGATGCGGAGCAGATTCAGGCGGCCTGGGATGAAAACCTTATTGATCCAGAGACTACACCGGATGATCGCTTCCGTCCGGATGATCCGCTGACACTGGGAGAACTCATAAGCTTTACTGTCAGGGCATTCCGCCCCAAACAGCAGAGAAGGATTGGAAGTCTGGAATGCATCCGGGAGGCAGAAAAACTGGGATGGATCAAAGATACCTGCCAGGATATGAACCGAGTTGTAACCAGAGCAGAGGCAATCCAAATGACGGTAAAATTGTACTGTGAAAAATTTACATAATTCTTCCTTAATTGGGCGATTTTTACAGGGGATGGGGAGAATTTTCCATATTGGGAATGCAACCCACTTAACAAGAGATTAAAGTTATGTTAATATTAAGCATATCTGGAAATGATTGTAAACGACATTGAAAATGGATAATCATTCCGGATATGCTTTTATCGTATGGTATGAAAAGCGGTTCGGGCCGCAGGAGGGAGGAATGTCAAAATGACAGACGATAAGTGTATTTTCTGCAAAATTGCAAACGGAGAGATACCGTCCGCAACAGTATATGAAGATGATATGTTTCGGGTTATTCTGGATCTGGGACCGGCGACCAGAGGCCATGCCCTGATTCTGCCCAAGAATCATTTTGCGGATGTATGCGCACTGGATGAGAAAACAGCTGCGAAAGTGCTTGCTATAGGAGCAAAGGTCGGCGCAGCGATGAAAGAAGGATTAGGCTGTGCAGGTTTTAACCTGGTTCAGAATAATGGAGAGGCAGCCGGACAGACCGTGATGCATTTTCATATGCATGTGATCCCCCGCTATGAGGGGGGACCCAATATAGTCAGCTGGACACCCGGAGCTGTTTCCGGAGATGATCTTACAGAGCTGGCAGAAAAAATAAAAGGCAGTTTTCGAAAGCAGGAATGATTAAGAAGATGGATGAAAAAGCCAGAAGGCGGTTTGAGCAGATGTACCAGGAGTATGAAGGTACCGTCCGCAGACTTGCCTATGGATATAATATTCCTGTAGATTATATAGACGACATCGTTCAGGATACATTTGTTTCCTATGCCCAGTATGATTATTCTCTGGAGCAGACAGAAACGGGCAAGAGGATACTTCTTGGCCGGATTGTGAAAAGCCGTTGTGTAGATTACCGCAGAAGGCTTGAAAACAGAACCTGTGAGGATGTAGATAATGATGATTTTATAATGGAAGACTTCAGGATACAGAATAGAAAGCAGAGTATTCCGGAGTATGTAGCCAGTAAAGAGCGATGTATCGCCATACTGGATGCAATTGAGAATATGCCTGATAACTGGCAGAAGGTGGCAAATTTAAAACTGATACAGGGAAGGCCCACAGAGGAGGTATGCCAGATCCTGAATATTTCAGAAAAGGCCTGCTACTCCAGAGTGAGCCGTATCAGAAAGTATATGGAAACCCTTCTCGGAAATGAAATGTGGCCGTAGAAGCGATTATTTTCCTTCGGAACATTCATTGATCAGCGTCATGATAGTTTCCACTGCATGGTTTAATTTACTTGTTTCCATGGCGCTGATATAGGAGGAACGATTGGCATAAAGTTCAGTTACTGCTTCACAGAGACTATCATCTGTGATGGCTTCCTCCTCTAAAACCTTGCTGAAGCCCTGCTTTGCAAAGGAATTTGCATTTAAGATCTGATCGCCCCGGCTGGCAGCTGCGGACAGCGGGATCAGCAGATTGGGCTTGCGGAGGGCTAAAAGCTCGCAGATGGAGTTGGCTCCGGCTCTGGAAATAACGATATCTGCCGCTGCAAAGAGGTGTTTTAACGGAGCGTCTACATACTCATACTGCACATATCCCTCGGTGCCGATGAGAGATTCATCTAGATTGCCCTTACCGCAGATATGTATGATCTGGAAAGAGGGCAGAAGACGGGGTAGTATACGGCGCACAGCGGTGTTGACAGCCACAGACCCAAGACTGCCTCCTATGATCAGCAGGACTGGTTTCTCTTCTTTTAAGTGCGCATAAGCCAGTCCGGAAGTCCGTTCTCCCTTTAAAAGCTCTGCGCGGATGGGAGAGCCGGTGAGAACTGCCTTGTCGGCGGGAAGATATTTCATGGTTTCGGGAAAATTGCAGCAAACCCTTGCGGCAGAGGGGATGCAGATTTTATTTGCCAGTCCCGGCGTCATATCAGATTCATGGATAATGGTGGGGATTTTATAGTGTTTCGCGGCCAGTACAACCGGAACGGCTACAAATCCGCCTTTTGAAAATACAACATCCGGCTTATAGCGTTTTAAGAGGCGTTTTGCCTCGGCATAGCCCTTGATCACACGGAAGGGATCTGAAAAATTTTTCAGGTCAAAATACCGGCGCAGCTTACCGGAGGAGATCCCGTCATAAGGAATGCCTGCATTTTCAATAAGTTTTCGCTCTATTCCCTGATAAGAACCGATATAACGGATCTCATACCCGGCTTCCTTAAGAGATGGGAGCAGGGCCAGGTTTGGAGTGACATGGCCGGCAGTGCCACCGCCGGTCAGAATGATTTTTTTCATAATTGACCTCCTGAATGAGTATCTGTAACAGCACGGAAAACAGAGGTGCTATAGTATTATAGTAAGCGTTAACTGCAAAAAGTCAACCCTAAAGCATCAGGGAACTTAAGGAGATTTGGCAAACAGAGGTGACCCGTGGAAAAATTTAACAGCAAAAAACCAGATCAGAATGATAATATGCAGAGAGAGCCGGGAGAAATAAGCGGTTTTTCAGATGAACAGGTTTTAAGGGAGTTTGAGGAGGCTATGAAAAGTACGATCCCCCTGCCTCCCCCACCGGAAAATGAATTTGAACAGATCTGCCAGCGGATAGAAAAGGAAAATAGAATGGAACAGATTGACGGATTTTTGTGAAATATCATTTTCAGTGCAAGAAAGGACACACCCCATGCAAAACCTAAAAGAAAAATTTCAGCGTTTTATGATTGGCCGATACGGCGCAGACCAGCTGGGAAGATTTCTGTCGATTGTAATTGTCATATTGGCAGCAGTAAGCTTCTTTATACGTTCCTACTGGTTTGGCTCATTGATCCGCAGTGTGCTGATCATCCTTTTGGCAATTCTTTATTTTCGGATTTTTTCCCGGAACATTACCAGGCGCAGTCAGGAAAATAATGCGTATATCCGCCTGCATTTTCAGGTTTCAGAGCGCTTAAAAGGCTGGCGCTTCCATCTGGAGGAGAGACGCAGATATAAGATTTTCAGCTGTCCAGGCTGTAAACAGAAGATACGTATTCCAAGAAATCATGGGAAGGTCAGCATCCGCTGTCCCAAATGCGGCCATGATTTTATAAAAAACACAGGCGCGAAAAAATAGACTGTAGTACCGGAAAAGCAAAGACTGCTTTTGCCGGTATTTTTTTGTTATTTTTCCATAAAACGCGTTAGTTTACATAGAATTTACAAAACTTATACCTTTCCTTGCTTTCTCTCAATGTAAAACTTTTGTATACTCCTCCATGTAGCGAAGAACACAACACAATGAAAATAAAGCGCAGAGCGCAACGTGGAGGAAAGAATATTATGAAAAAGAACAGCAAAATGATTCTGGCAGCAGTTGGTACAGCAGTGATGGCAGCAGGTATGCTGGCAGGCTGCGGAAGTTCTTCTAAAGAGACAACAGCGGCACAGACAACAACAGCGGCAGACAGCAAGGCTGCTGATACCACGGAAGCAAAGAAAGAGGAGAAAACAGAGGCTGCTGCTGATTTAAGCGGAACCATCAGCATGGTAGGTTCTACTTCTATGGAGAAGTTCGCAAATGCACTCAGTGAAACATTCATGGAAAAATATCCTAAGGTCACTGTGACGGCAGAGTTTGTAGGATCCGGTGCAGGCGTTGAGGCAGCTGCAAATGGAACAGCAGATATCGGAAACGCTTCCAGGAACTTAAAAGACGAGGAAAAAGCAAAGGGAATCGCTGAGAATATAGTAGCAATCGACGGTATTGCAGTGGTTGTTGATCCTTCTAATACGGTAGAAGATCTGACAAAGGATCAGCTGGCCGGCATTTATGACGGAACAGTAACCAACTGGAAGGATGTAGGCGGAAATGACGCTCCGATCGTAGTCGTAGGCCGTGAGTCCGGTTCCGGTACCAGAAACGCTTTTGAAGAACTGTTAGAGCTGGAAGATAAGTGCAAATATGCAAATGAGCTGGACAGCACAGGAGCTGTCATGGCAAAGGTTGCTTCTACTCCCGGAGCCGTAGGCTATGTGTCCTTAGACGTACTGGATGATACGGTAAAAGCAGTAAAGCTGGAGGGCGCAGAGCCTACAGAAGAAAACATCAAGGCTGGAACCTACTTCTTAAGCCGTCCCTTCGTAATGGCTACCAAGGGTGAGATTTCTGAGCAGAATGATCTGGTAAAGGCTCTGTTTGACTTCATTTATTCTGAGGAAGGCGCTGAACTTGTAAAGTCTGTAGGACTGATTTCTGTAGAGAAATAATCCGGGCTGGAAAGGAGACGATCTGCAATGACAACGGAAACCTGTTCCATACGTTCCCATCATGGCAGCAAGTCCGGCGTAGAAAAAGCTGCACAGGTGATTTTCACCGCCTGCGGCTTTTTCGCTGTTCTGGCTGTTGCATCCATTACACTGTATATGATTATCAGCGGCACTCCCGCCCTGTTTCAGGTGGGTCTTACAGATATCCTGTTCGGTTCTGTGTGGAAGCCGGATGCCGCAGATCCCAGCTTTGGTATCTTATATGTTATCCTGACTTCTATTGTGGGAACCTTCCTTGCGATCCTGATCGGAGTTCCTATTGGAGTGATGACCGCTGTGTTTCTGGCGGAAATCGCACCGAAAAAGATTGCATCCGTAGTGCGCCCGGCAGTAGAACTTCTGGCTGGAATTCCGTCTGTTATTTATGGACTTCTTGGTATTCTGATTTTAAATCCGCTGATGTATAAGCTGGAGCTGATCATTTTTAAGGGAACAGATCACCAGTTTACCGGAGGAGCAAACCTGATTTCAGCAGTGCTGGTGCTGGCTCTGATGATTCTTCCTACAGTGATCAACATCAGCGAGTCTGCTCTGAGAGCTGTGCCTCTGCACTTCAGAAGCGCTTCTCTGGCAATGGGCGCTACCAGGATCCAGACAATTTTCCATGTGGTGCTTCCGGCGGCCAAGTCAGGTATTATCACAGCTATTGTACTGGGAACGGGCCGCGCCATTGGAGAAGCTATGGCCATCAGTCTGGTATCCGGAAGCTCGGTGAACCTTCCGCTGCCCTTTAATTCTGTCCGTTTCCTGACAACTGCTATTGTGGCTGAAATGGGATACGCTTCCGGTCTCCACAGGCAGGTGCTTTTTACCATTGGACTTGTACTTTTTGTATTTATTATGCTGATCAATATCAGCCTTACAGGAATTCTTAAGAAGGGAGATAAGAAGAATGACAGGTGAAGCAGCCGTCAGGCTTAATAAATATTCTGAAGTTAGAGAAAGCATTTACGGAAAGCATGTCCGTTCGTCAGATATGCCGCTCACAGGTCTTATTTATGGCTGTACCGCTGTTTCTCTGCTTATTCTTGTGGGCATTCTGGGATATACATTTGTAAGAGGGATTCCTCATGTGACCTGGTCTTTCTTAAGCACTGCTTCCAGTGCGGTCAAGGGAACCTTTGGTATTCTGGGAAATATTATTAATACGATCTACATAGTGGTAATTACACTGTTGATCGCTACTCCCATTGGCGTAGGTTCTGCCGTTTATTTGAATGAATATGCAAAGCCGGGGAAGATTGTCCGGATGATCGAATTTACGACAGAAACCCTTTCGGGTATTCCCTCCATTATCTTTGGACTTTTTGGAATGGTATTTTTTGGAAATACCATTGGTCTGGGTTATTCCATTCTTACCGGTTCCCTGACGCTGACATTGATGATCCTTCCCCTGATCACGAGAACGACACAGGAGGCTTTAAAGACGGTGCCGGACAGTTACCGTCATGGCGCTCTTGGGATCGGAGCTACCAAATGGTACATGATCCGTACGATTCTTCTTCCCAGTGCTATGCCGGGTATTGTTACGGGCGTGATCCTGGCTATCGGACGTATTGTAGGAGAATCTGCGGCTCTTTTATTCACTGCAGGAAGCGGTTACTATCTGCCCAAAAATATTCTTGGCAAGATTTTTGAGTCCGGAGGAACGCTGACGATCCAGCTGTATCTGTTTATGCAGAAGGCAAAATATAATGAGGCATTTGGAGTAGCTGTGGTACTTCTGGTAATCGTTCTGGGTATTAACGGTCTTGCAAAATATTTGTCCCATCGCTTTAATGTGGAAACCCGATAAGCGCCGGAGGCAGTCAAAAGGAGAAAAACTGTGGAAAACAAAGTAAAAATCTCCGCACAGAATCTAAATCTGTACTATGGAGAAAATCATGCTTTAAAAAATATTAATCTGGATTTATATGAAAATAAGATTACAGCCTTTATCGGGCCTTCCGGCTGCGGAAAATCGACCTTTTTAAAAACATTAAACAGAATGAACGATCTGGTTCCCAATGTAAAAATCGAGGGAACGGTTCTTCTGGATGATGAAAATATTTATGATCCCCAGGTAGATACGACTCTTTTGCGCAAAAAGGTGGGAATGGTTTTTCAGCAGCCCAATCCATTTCCAATGAGTATCTATGACAATATTGCTTATGGCCCCAGGATCCACGGGATTAAAAATAAGGCCCAACTGGACGAGATAGTGGAGAGAAGTCTGCGTGGGGCGGCTCTCTGGGATGAGGTTTCAGACCGTTTAAAGAAATCTGCTCTGGGACTGTCCGGCGGCCAGCAGCAGCGTCTGTGCATTGCAAGGGCATTGGCGGTAGAGCCGGAGGTTCTTCTTATGGATGAGCCTACATCTGCCCTGGATCCCATTTCCACGTTGAAGATCGAGGATCTGATGGATGATTTAAAGAGCAGATATACAGTGGCTATTGTAACTCATAATATGCAGCAGGCGGCCCGTATTGCAGATTATACAGCCTTTTTCCTTGTAGGAGAGGTGGTAGAATATGCTTCTACAAACGAATTGTTTACCATGCCAAAGGATAAGCGTACAGAGGACTATATTACAGGACGTTTCGGCTGATAGACAGTAAAACCGCGGCGGAAAGGAAAAGATATGACAGTTCGCATAACTTATGAACATGAGTTGGAAGAGTTGAATAAGGATTTAAGAGAAATGGCGCTCATGGTGGAAAAGGCCATTGAGCAGACCTTTGTAGCTTTTGAGGATCAGAATTATACACTTGCAGAAGATGTCATCAAGGGGGACCGGACGGTTAATGATATGGAGCGGGCTATAGAATCCCGCTGCCTGTCTCTGATCCTGCGCCAACAGCCCGTAGCCTGCGACCTGCGCCAGATTTCCACCGCTTTAAAGGTGGTTACGGATCTGGAGCGTATCGGAGATCATGCTTCCGATATAGCAGAGCTGATCTTGAGGATTAAAAGCGAACACGCTTATCACATTGTAAAGCATCTTCCTCTTATGGCGGAAGAAGCCAGGAAAATGGTTCACGATGCGGTAGAGGCCTTTATTTCCCAGGATCTGGAAGAAACTGAAAAAATCATCCGTATGGATGATCGAGTAGACAGCCTGTTTAATCAGGTAAAGACAGATGTGATCAGCCTGCTGAAAACATCGCCGGATCAGGCAGATCAGGGAATCGATCTTTTGATGGTCGCCAAATATCTGGAGCGCATCGGAGACCATGCCGTAAATGTGTGCGAATGGACCGAGTTTTCAAAGACAGGCGCTTTGAAGCATGTGCGGATCATGTAACAGAAACTGTTTTAATATGAAAAATGCCAGCCCCGCAAGCGAAAACGGAGCTGGCATTTTTCATATCATTATTCGCCAAACACAGCCTTATAATCTGCCTGGAATTTTGCAATTCCCTGATCGGTAAGGGGATGCTTTGTCATCTGCTCCAGCACCTTGTAGGGAACGGTAGCGATATCTGCTCCGGCTTTGGCGCAGTCGATCACATGGATCGGATTGCGCACGCTGGCTGCAATAATCTCTGTTTCGATATTGTGCATCTGGAAAATCTCCGTGATATCGTAGATCAGGTCAATGCCCGGCATGGAGATATCATCCAGACGGCCTAAGAAAGGAGATACATAAGTCGCTCCTGCTCTGGCGGCCAGCAGTGCCTGTGCAGCAGAAAATACCAGAGTAACATTTGTTTTAACGCCTTCTGCGGAAAGCACCTTTACAGCCTTTAAGCCTTCTACGGTCATGGGGATTTTTACAACCATGTTTGGATGGATGGCAGCGATCTCGCGGCCTTCTGCGATCATGCCTTCTGCATCTGTTGTTGTAGCTTTTACCTCGCCGCTGATAGGTCCGTCTACGATGGATGTGATCTCAGAGATTACTTCCTTGAAGTCGCGGCCTTCTTTGGCGATCAGAGACGGATTGGTTGTAACTCCGCAGATGATCCCCATATCGTTTGCCTTGCGGATGTCTTCTACATTAGCAGTATCAACGAAAAATCTCATAAACAAAATCCTCCTCAAATTGCTGTATTATCATACAATGGTTTATAACAATCATGTGAATACATAAATTATTAAAAACGCAAACTAACGCACGCATTAAAGAAAAACTAACGCAAACAAACGCAAAAAGAGCTAAGAGAGGCTTTGCCGGCCGTTTTTATATAAAATCCAGTCCCCGGTTCCGGTATCCCAAAGCCATCTCGCCTTCCACAGATCCGTCTGTAATAAGGGCTGTAAAGGCTTCAATCCCGCACACATGATATCGTGATACGGTATTCAACTTCACGGGATCCACCAGAGCGATGACCCGTCTGGAGGATCGGATCAGCTGGCTCTTAATACTTACCTCTTCAGGATAGGGAATCGTCATGCCGTATTCGGGGTGTACGGCATAAACGCCCATAAAACACAGATCCGGATGGTAGGCGGCTGCTTGAGCAGCTGCCGTTTCACCTACGGTTGTCATGGAATCCTTTAACAGATCCCCGCCCAGAACGATCACCTTTACCTGCTCCTTCATGGAACACACATGGGCGATGCTGTAGCTGTTTGTTAAAATCGTAAGTTTCATATCGGAAGGGATATTCTTAGCAAACTGCAGATTGGTGCTGCTGCCGTCAATGGCTACCAGCTGGTCGGGTTCCAGAAAGCCCAGGGCTCTTTCGGCGAGCTTCTGCTTCAGCTCTACGTCTGCCTCTTCCCGGTCGAAAAAACCGATGACCGGACGTTCCAGAGGGATTGCCCCTCCAAACACCCGTTTTAGCAGTCCTTTTTGATCTAGATCCAGCAGATCTCTGCGGACTGTATCCTCGGAAACCTTAAGGTCGGCTGCCAGCTGGCTTACCACAACCTTTCCTGATGTATGAAGCTTGTTTAAGATCAGTGCCTGTCGTTCTTCTTTCAGCATAAAATCTACTCCTGTGTGCCTGCCTTTTCGTGGAGCAGGATTTCAATGTAAGCAAGGATCAGAGGGGCTACGCCTTTTGCCTCATTTTTTACAATGGGTTCTCTCATATAGTAGTCAAAGGTGCCTTCCCGCATTTCTTTATTTCCAAGTCCTGCAACCAGGCAGATGCCGCCTAACTGAAGTTCTCCGTTTTCTTCAGAGAGATATGTTTCACAGATGCCGGTAAATGCCCTTTCTCCAAAGGTAAAATAGCTTTCATCCAGATAGCCCAGACGCACGCTCTTCATGATCGCATAGGCGAAGATGGCGGAGCCGGAGGTTTCCAGATAGTTTGGCTTAATGCGGCCTCTGTTTACAACCTGATACCACATACCGGTTTCCTTGTCCTGATAGGGCAGCATGGCATCGATCAGTTCCTTATAAATAGCGCCCAGCTTTTCCTTCTCCTGGGCCATGGATCCCGGCATTACCTCCATGGTATCGATCAGGGCCATGGCATACCAGCCCAGGGCGCGCAGCCAGAAATTGTCTGACAGGCCTGTGACGGGATCGCACCAGAAGGATTCTCTGGAATCATCATATGCATGGTAGTACAGTCCGTTGCGTGTGTCTTTCATGAGGTCATATACATGAAGAAACTGCTCAAAGGAGTCCTGGCAGTTAGCGCCGTTATTATAGGTTACTTCATACTGCATATAGAAGGGCTGGGCCATATACAGGCCATCCAGCCAGATCTGGTTTGGATAGATCATCTTGTGCCAGAAGTTGCCTGTTGTGGTTCTTGGCTGCCCTTTCAGCTGGCTGTATACCGTGTCGATGGCTTTGCGGTACTTCTCCCGTCCGGTAAGCTCATAGAGATCGAAAAGGGTTTTGCCGGCATTTACATTGTCCAGGTTATACTCGTTTGGATCATAGGAAGCGATGGAGCCGTCCTCCTGCACAAAGTAGTCGATAAAGGCGTCGGCAAATTCCAGGTATTTTCCATTTCGGGTAATATGGTACAATTCAAGAATTGCCTTGATCATGCAGCCATCGATATAGTTCCAGGTAGAAGGCGCTCCGTTTTTGATCTTTTCAATATTCCAGACAGGAGCCTGGGGGGTGCTTTTTTTCAGCAGCTGGTCAATGTAATTGTCTAAAATCCGTATCATAAATTTAGATTCTCCTTTTATCCTTATTGAATTGTATCACAAACAGCAGTGCTTTCGAAGACAGCAGAGAGGAAAAAAGGCTGTAAACGTTTGCATGCGAAAAACAGGTAATGAATGCCATTATATATTAGGGCAGTCTGAAAAGTTTTGGCGAAAAATACCTATATTTCTATGTGATATATGAATTCCTGCTTTAAAACCATATTATCATAAAAAAGTAAATAATAAAACTGGACACAATGCACAAAAAACATATGTTAAAATATACACAATACATAATTGACAACTGAAAGCAATAATGCTATGATGAAAATACCTAAAGAAATGAGCACGTTTACTTAAAAGCATACAAAAATGTAAATGTTTACATAGGAAATGTGCATAATTTTTTGATTAACGTTGCAAACCTTTGCAAAATGTGTATGTGAAGGGGAAAAGAAAGGGAGAGAGTAAAATGAAGAGAAATTTCAAAAAAGCAGTATCTCTGGCTCTGGCATCTACCATGGCATTATCTCTGGCAGCCTGCGGCGGTACGTCCGCATCTACAGATACAACTGCAGCAGGTAAGGCTGAGGGCGGCGACAGCGCAGCGAGCAATGAGGAAGTTACCTTAAAGTTTTCATGGTGGGGCGGTGATGCCCGTCATGAGGCAACAGAAAAGGCAATCGCAGCTTTCATGGAAAAGTATCCAAACATCAAGGTTGAGGCTGAGTATGGCGCATGGACCGGCTGGGAAGAGAAGCAGGCTCTGGCGATCCAGGGAGGCAATGCAGCTGACGTGATGCAGATCAACTGGAACTGGATCACATCCTACAGCGGAAACGGCAAGAATTTTGTAAATCTGGACGAGTACAGCGATGTGATCGACCTGACACAGTTTGACCAGGAGGTTCTGGATCAGTGTAAGGCAGACGGAAAGCTGATGGCAGTTCCGATTTCTCTGACAGGCCGTCTGTTCTACTGGAATAAGACCACATTTGATGAGATCGGATGCGAGCTTCCTACAGACGAGGCATCCTTACTGGCAGCCGGAGAGGCATTTAAGGCATACGGCGACGATTATTATCCTCTGGCACTGGGCGAGTACGACCGTGCGATCTTCCTGGTATACTACTTAGAGAGCAAGTACGGCAAGGCCTGGGTAGAGGACGGAGCTGTTCAGTATACAAAGGAAGAGATCCAGGAAGGTATGGATTTCATCACAAAGCTGGAAGAGAATCATGTAATTCCTACTCTGGCTACACTTCAGGGCGATATGGCAGACTCTCTTGACAAGAACGCTAAGTGGATCAACGGTAAGTATGCAGGTATCCTTGAGTGGGATTCTTCTGTAAGCAAGTTCCAGCAGGCGATCGCAGAGAGTACAGATAAGCCTGGACAGGAGCTGGTAATCGGCGACTTCATCAAGTTCGGCGATCACAACGGCGGATTTACCAAGGTATCCATGGCATTTGCAGTTGCAGCAAATTCTGAGCATCCGAAGGAAGCAGCCATGCTGATCAACTTCCTGTTAAATGAGGATGAAGGCATCGAAATCTCCGGTACTGAGAGAGGTATCCCTTGCTCCAAGAAGGCAATTGAGATTCTCAATGAGAAGGGAATCGGCGATGAGATGGTTAAGGAAGCAAACTCCAAGGTGACTGCATACAGCAAGTTCCCTCTGGATCCCTACTTCGAGCATAATGACTTAAAGGCTAACCCTGACGGCGTATACTACAAGGTATTCGGTAAGCTGTCCGCAGGCAACACGACATCTGCCGAGGCTGCCGAGGAACTGCTTAAGGGCATTGATGAGTGCTACAGCAACTACTAATCCGCAAGAAATAAACGGCAGCGTCCCTTTCAGACGCTGCCTCCCTTTGAGGGGAACAGTGAATATGACAGAAAAAGAAATCAGAGAAGCAGTTAAAAACAAAGAAAATTACAGCAGTATTGTTACTTATTTTAAAACACAGAAAACTCTCAGCGAGGCAGATCTGGCCCTGCTGATCGACATAATAGAGGAGATGTCTCCGGAGATCTATGAGCATTACAGAGCGCTCCAGGACATGTTCCGTGAAGGCATAAGAAAACATCTGGAGGCTTCCAAAGAGGCTTCCGGCGAGCAGCTCGCATACGCCATAAAAAAGGGCTGCGCCCTGGGCACTCTCCTGGCAGAAAAGTATGCGGATCGCGTATAAAAGTACGAAATATTATGGAGGTAACCGTATGAAAAACAAGAAAGGATTCTGGGCGCTGAATATCGGCCTTCTGTACATCCTGCACTGGCTGGTTGGTTTTATCCTGTTTAAGGTATATCCCTTCCTCTCATCCCTTTTACAGCTTCACCAACTACGACCTTTTCAATGGCATTACCAAGTACGGCATGATGAATTACGAGAAGATCTTTACGGATCCCGATATCATCCGCGCCTTTGTGGTAACGTTTAAATACGCCATTTTTGACGTGCCCTTAAAGCTGATGTTCGCTCTGTTTATTGCCTACATCTTAAACTTTAAGTTAAAGGGCGTAAACTTCTTCAGAACCGCTTACTACATCCCTTCCATTCTGGGCGGCTCCATCGCGATCGCTATCCTGTGGAGAGCTGTATTTAACACAGACGGCCTGATCAACACCGTTTTAGGCGCGTTCGGTATCCCGGAGATCAACTGGATGGCCGGAGACATGAGCGCCCTGATGGTGATCGTACTTCTCCGTGTATGGCAGTTCGGTTCCGCTATGGTTATCTTCCTGGCAGCCTTAAAGGGCGTGTCTGAGGATCTTTATGAGGCGGCTTCCATCGACGGCGCCGGCAAGTGGACACAGTTCTTTAAGATTACCGTACCCCTGATCACACCGGTTATTTTCTACAACCTGGTTACCCAGTTATGCCAGGCGTTCCAGGAGTTCAACGGACCGTTCCTTGTAACCAAGGGCGGACCAAACGGAGCAACCACCCTGATCTCCATGCTGATCTACAACAACGCATTCCTTCGCCACAAGATGGGTATGGCAAGCGCCCAGGCGTGGATCCTGTTCTTGATTACTATGACCATGACCGTTGTTGCATTTGTCAGCCAGAAGAAGTGGGTTTACTATTCAGATGAGGATGGGAGGTAGAATCAGATGACAAGAGAGACAAGAAGAAAAATCAGTACTGTGATCCGCTACACCCTTCTGATCCTGGTAGGGATTATCATGGTGTATCCTCTGATCTGGATGGTGGGAGCAACCTTTAAGACCAACTCCGAGATCTTCACCAGCGCATGGTTTATCCCGAAGAATCCTGTATTCGACGGCTATGACAATGCATTTAAGAGCTACGGAGGAAAGATCGATCTGGTTAAATCTCTGATCAATACCTACAAGATCGTTATTCCGAAGGTTATCTTTACCGTTGTATCCGCAACGATCACAGCATATGGCTTTGGACGTTTCAACTTTAAAGGAAAGAACATCTTTTTTGCACTGCTGATGTCTACCCTGTTCCTTCCTCAGGTTGTATTAAACGCACCTCAGTACATCATGTTCAACAACTGGAAGTGGGTAAATACCTACCTGCCTCTGGTTATCCCGTCCTTATTTGCAGCTGATACCTACTTTGTATTCATGTTGATCCAGTTCTTACGAGGCGTACCAAAAGAGCTGGAGGAGGCGGCTAAGATTGACGGCTGCAACACCTTAAAAACACTGTGGTATGTAATCGTGCCTATGTTAAAGCCATCACTGGTATCCTGTGCGCTGTTCCAGTTCATGTGGACCAACAATGACTTCCAGGGCCCGTTGATCTATATCGCTGATATGGATAAATATACCAACTCCGTATATCTGCGTATGTCTATGGACGGCGACGTAGGCTTCCAGTGGAACCGGATTCTGGCAATGTCCCTGATTTCCATTATTCCTTCCCTGGTGGTGTTTTTCTGCGCCCAGGATTCCTTTATTGACGGTATCGCAGCCGGCGGTGTAAAGGGTTAAATGTTACATGGTACATTAAAAACGGAGGATTCTCTTTCGGGGGATTCCTCTATTTTTGTTAAAGGAGACAAAAGCTATGGAATTAAAAGTAATCTACAAGAACGCAAGATGTGCGGTAATTGAAATTGAAGACGGAGGACGCTACCATACAGCCTCTTCCTGGACTATCTACTTAAATCACAAAGAGGCGGCAAAAACAGACAAGGCGGTCACCAGCCTGTATCATCTGACTCCCGATACCCAGTACGAAGTAGAGGCGGTCAATGAGGCCGGAGAGAGGATTATGTCCTACTTTTCTACAGACTATGAGTTTGTTACCTTAAATGTCCGCGACTTTGGCGCAAAGGGAGATGGGGAGAGCGATGACACGATTTTTATCCAGGCAGCGATCATGGCCTGCCCGAAAGAGAGCCGTGTGCTGATCCCGGCAGGAACCTACCGGATCTCCTCTCTGTTCCTTAAGGATGATGTTTCCATTGAGCTGGATGAGGGAGCCGTATTGTCTGCTTTTACAGACCGCAGCCGTTTTCCTGTGTTCAAAGGGATGATCCAGAGTTATAATGAAAAGGATGAGTACAATCTGGGTACCTGGGAGGGAAATCCTCTTCCTATGTTTACAGCTATTATTACAGGTGTGAACGTAAAAAATGTAACGATTTACGGACAGGGAACGATAGATGGAAATGCAGACAGAGAGAACTGGTGGAAGGATCCCAAGATCATGAACGGCGCATTCCGCCCCAGAATGGTATTTTTAGAGCGGTGTGAACATGTAGTTCTCCAGGGTATCACGGTACAGAACAGCCCAAGCTGGAATCTCCATCCTTATTTTTCCGACAACCTTCGTTTCCTGGACATGAAGGTATTAAATCCAAAGGATTCTCCCAACACTGATGGCCTGGATCCGGAGTCCTGTAAAAATGTGGAAATTACAGGTGTGTATTTCTCTCTGGGCGATGACTGTATTGCTTTAAAATCAGGAAAAATCTATATGGGATCTACCTATAAGCGTCCCTGTGAAAATGTAACCATCCGTCAGTGCTGTATGCGCGACGGCCACGGCTCCATTACCATCGGAAGCGAGATGGCCGGAGGCGTGAAGAATCTGACCGTAAGAGACTGTATGTTCCTTCATACGGACCGGGGACTGCGGATCAAGACCAGAAGAGGACGTGGAAAGGATGCGGTAGTTCAGGGTATTTTATTTGAAAATATCACAATGGATCATGTAATGACTCCCTTTGTGATCAATTGTTTCTATTTCTGCGATCCGGATGGCCATTCTGAGTATGTTCGCAGCAAGGAAGCCGGACCGGTGGATGACCGCCTGCCGGAGATCGCTACCCTTACCTTTAGAAATATTGAGGCCAGAAATTGCCATGTGGCTGCTGCCTATATGTACGGCCTGCCGGAAAAGAAGATCGGACGGTAGAGATGGAGCATGCGGGTAACTTATGCAGATGAACCTATGTGCGGCCAGCCGGCCATGATGGAGGGCTGCAGTAAGACCACCTGCCGCCAGGGAATCTATGCAAATAATATCGAAGAGCTTATATTAAAGGATGTGGAGATAAGCGGCCAGGAAGGGCCTGCAGTTGTCACAGAAAATATCGGGAATATGTAAAACGGAGGGGATAAAGTGGCAGTAACGATCAAGGATATCGCTAAAAAGGCGGGGTTTCCTATTCAACGGTTTCCAGGGCCTTAAACGGAGTGGGGGGATATTCCGAGACAAGAGACAGGATCCGCCGTCTGGCGTCTGAAATGGATATGTACCCAATCAGGCAGCGATCCACTTGAAAAATCACGTTCCTATGTGATCGGACTGTATTTTTCCACGATCAGCAAAATGACTTCTCCCTATGTGCTTCACGATGTACTTACAGGGGTTTACAGTATTACGGGAAGCAAGTATAATGTAGTGGTAAAGGGTATTGATATGCATGAACCGGGTACCTTAAATCCCAGCTATTTTGACGGGATCATTGTCCTGTCCCAGAAAAATGAGGATATGGAATTTATGGATGAGGTTCTGTCAAAGAAGATTCCCATGACGGTTATCTGCCGTTCCGTGGATATCGATGCGCCCAATGTGACAACAGACGAGGCTAGGGCCATGGAACGGGCCATGGATTACCTTTTGGATAATGGCCATCGGAAGCTGGCAGTCATCGAGGGAAGGCCAGAGCTGGATTCCACCCGCCTGCGCCACAGAGGCTGGCGGATCTCCATGCGAAAGCATGGGCTGGATCCCGATCAGGTGCCTATGATTAATGGAAACTATCGTTACGGAAGCGGCTACAGCGCAGCAAAACAGCTCCTTTCCTATGAGCCTACGGCAATTCTCTGTTTTAATGATGAGATGGCATTTGGGGCAAGGACAGCGATCGATGAGGCGGGGCTGTCTGTGCCGGGAGACGTTTCTCTGATCGGCTTTGATAACTGGGATTTGTCCGGTTATTCCGATATGCATCTGACTACGGTGGAGAGAAACATGGGAGATATCGCCAGAGAGGGCGCCAGAGTGCTTCTGCGCCGTCTGGACGATGGAATTGTGGATAACAGGAGAATTTATCTGGATAATAAGCTTATCATACGGGATACGGTACGGAACCTGAAGGAAGAATAGTCCGTGAACCGATTGCAGATCAAACAAAAGGAGAAGGCAGACATGAAAAAACTGGAAGAATATGTAAGAAGCATTCCTGATTTCCCGGAGCCGGGAATCATTTTCAGGGATGTAACCTCTATTTTACAGGATGCAGACGGACTGCAGCTGGCAGTAGACAGCCTGCGCGCCATGGTGAAGGATCTGGATTATGACGTAGTCGTTGGGCCGGAGTCCAGAGGCTTTATTTTCGGCGTACCGGTGGCCTATGCAGAGCATAAGAGCTTTGTGCCTGTGCGCAAAAAGGGAAAGCTTCCCTGCGAGACCATTTCTGCAGAGTATGAACTAGAATACGGAACTGCAGAGATCGAGATCCATAAGGACGCCATCCGTCCGGGCCAGAAGGTTGTGATCGTAGACGATCTGATCGCCACCGGAGGCACTACAGAGGCGATTATAAAGCTGATCGAACAGCTGGGAGGCCAGGTGATAAAAATCTGCTTTGTAATGGAACTGGCCGGATTAAAGGGCAGAGAGAAGTTAAAGGATTATGCAGTGGACTCTGCAATCGTTTATGAGGGAAAGTAATTTTCCGTCCAGAAGCGTTCATTCTGTTGAAAAATGGGATGGACGCTTTTTTGAACACATATTTTTCACATTTTCCCCTGTGAAACTATCTTGACATTAAATTTTTAAGTCTGTATAATACCAAAAGTTAGGACGCTAACTATCTGAAAGCAGTGCATACGAAGAGGTGAAATGATGCAGGATATGGAATGCAGAATGGAAACAATGCATATGGGAAGGATGATCCATATGCTCTCTCATCAGTTAAAGCGCAGGAACATCCAGGAGGAGCTGATGGATGAGTGATTGACCGGGTCTCAGCGGCATATTATGAAGTTTATCCTTCTGCGGACCCTTCATACGGATGTGTATCAGAAGGATATCGAGGAAGAGTTCCGTATCCGCAAATCAACGGTAACAGGGATCCTGAAACTTTTGGAAAAAAATGGATTCATCAGGAGAGAAAGCGTTCCTCAGGATGCAAGGCTCAAGCGCATTGTGCCGACAGCCAGGGCAGAGGCACTGCGTCCCCAGATTTTAGAGCAGCTGGGGAGAACGGAAGCCCTTCTTATGGAGGGAATCCCGGAAGAAGAGCTTCATATCTGGCGCAGTGTGATGTGCCGGATGTTCGGCAATCTTGTAAAAGCGGAGGAGGAAGCGTCTAAAACAAATAAAAACATAAAGGAGGAAGAGGAAAAGGATGAATAAATTACTTTTAAAATCGGTCCGGGAATACAAAAAGCAGTCTATACTGACTCCCATATTTGTATTGCTGGAGGTGCTGTTAGAAGTTATGATCCCCATGGAAATGGCAAAGATCATTGACATTGGAATCGCAGGAGGCAATCTGTCTTACATCATCCAGAGGGGCTTCATACTGGTTGTGATGGCAATGCTTGCCCTGTATTTCGGCGTAACAGCCGGAAAGACGGCGGCAATCGCGGCGGCGGGATATGCAAAAAATCTGCGCCATGATATATTTTACAGGGTTCAGGAGTTTTCGTTTAAGAATATCGACCATTTCTCTACCTCAGGTCTTGTAACCCGTATGACTACGGATATTACCAATGTTCAGATGGCTTATATGATGAGCCTGCGCCTGTTAGCCAGAGCGCCCATCATGGTAGCTTTATCATGGGTTATGACTCTGACCATCAATCCAAAGATTGCGCTTTTATTTTTAGTTGTGATCCCCGTTCTGGGCGGCGCCCTGATTTTTATTGCGAAGAAGGCCCATCCCCATTTTGTAAAGGTTTTTGACGAGTACGATATCTTAAATAATTCCGTACAGGAAAATGTAAACGCATCCCGTGTGGTAAAAGCATTTTGTACGTGAAGATTATGAAATCGGTAAGTTCCATGATATATCCAAGTACGTTTACAAGCTTTTTACAAAGGCTGAAGGGATTGTGGCATGGAATTCTCCTGTAATGCAGACGGTAATTTATATAGTGATCATCCTTCTGGTAGCAATCAGCGGCAGGAGCATTGTCTTTGGAACCATGGAGACAGGAGAGATGACAAGCGTGATCGTCTATGCTATGCAGATCATGATGTCCCTGATGATGGTAACCTTCGTATTCGTAATGATCATGATCGCAGAAGCATCTACAGACCGTATTACCAGTGTCCTTACGGAAGTGCCTGAAATGCAGGCAAAGGAGCAGGCGGTGAAGGAGGTTGCGGACGGAAGCATCACCTTTGAGCATGTAGATTTCAGCTATGCAGGTGAAGGCGGCCCTCTTTCCTTAAAGGATGTAAATCTTTCCATCAAGCCGGGACAGACCGTAGGCATTATCGGAGGGACCGGAAGCTCCAAATCCACGCTGGTACAGCTGATTCCCAGATTATATGATGTGACAAAGGGAAGTGTAAAGGTAGGCGGAATTGATGTAAGAGAGTACGACCTGGAGGTTCTGAGAGACCAGGTTTCCATGGTGCTCCAGAAAAATGTGCTTTTCACAGGAAGCATTTATGAGAATATCCGCTGGGGCAATGAAAGGGCCTCCAATGAGGAAGTGGAGCGGGTATGCCGTCTGGCTCAGGCGGACGGGTTTGTGAAGGAGTTTCCTCACGGTTATGATACTATGATCGTTCAGGGCGGAAACAACGTATCCGGCGGCCAGAAGCAGCGCCTGTGTATTGCGAGAGCGCTGTTAAAGCGGCCTAAGATCCTGATCCTGGATGATTCTACCAGTGCGGTAGACACAAAGACGGATGCTCTCATTCGCAGGGCCTTCAGAGAGGAGATTCCCGATACTACAAAGATCATTATTGCCCAGCGGGTTTCCTCCATTGAGGACGCAGATCAGATCATTGTTCTGGAGGAAGGACAGATTGTGGGCGTGGGTACTTCCAGTGAGCTTCTGCGCACCAATGAGATCTACCGTGAAGTATATGAGTCTCAGATGAAGGGAGGCGAAGAGAATGAGCAGTAAGAAACTACAGATTTCCAAAAACACGGCTCAGACCGCAAAGCGGCTTTTAAAATATGTGACAGGAACGTATAAGCTGCGCTTTTTTCTGGTATTTATCTGTATCTTTATCAGTTCAGGAGCAAGCATTTCCGTATCTTTGTCCCTGAAATTTTTGCTGGATGATTTTATTATTCCGCTGATCGGACAGCAGACGCCGATTTGCCGGGCTGTACCGGGCGCTGGGAACGCTGGCCTGTATTTTCGTTGCGGGCGTACTTGCCGCCTTTACCTATACAAGACTGATGGTCTATATCGGACAGGGTGTGTTAAAACGGATCCGTGACGATATGTTTGAACACATGCAGACTCTTCCAATCCGTTATTTTGACCAGAATACGAATGGTTCTATCATGAGTCTTTACACGAATGATACAGATACGCTCAGACAGATGATCAGCCAGTCCATCCCCCAGGCGCTGTCTTCCTTTTTTACGATCGTAGTAACTTTTATCTCCATGCTGGTGTTAAGCCCTGCTCTTACGGTGCTGGCTGTACTGGTTATTGTTGTCATGCTTTTCGTATCCAGAAAGATCGGAGGAAACAGCGGAAAATATTTTGTGCGCCAGCAGGTGGCTGTAGCGGACATAACAGGCTTTGTGGAAGAGCGGATGAACGGCCAGAGAGTGGTTAAGGTATTTAACCATGAGCGCAAATCCGAGGAGGAGTTTGACAAATTAAATGAAGCGCTTTTTGAATGTGCTTCTCAGGCCAATACCTTTGCCAACATTATGGGGCCTGTGATCGGAAACATTGGAAATATGCAGTTTGTGCTTACGGCAGTGCTGGGAGGTTTCCTGTCTGTGCTGGGAGTCGGCGGCATTACCCTGGGTGTGATGGCTTCCTACCTGCAGTTTACAAAGAGCTTTACACAGCCGTTTATGCAGGTGGCGCAGCAGTTTAACTCCATTATCATGGCTCTGGCAGGCGCGGAACGTATTTTTGCCCTGATTGATGAGAAGCCGGAAAAGGATGAAGGCTATGTAACTCTGGTCAATGCCAGAAAGGATGCGGACGGGGTGATTTCTGAATGTAAGGAGCGTACCGGCATGTGGGCCTGGAAGCATCCCCACGGCGACGGCAGTGTGACCTATACAGAGCTTACAGGCGACGTTCGGTTTGAGAATGTGACCTTTGGTTATGATGATGAAAAGGTGATCCTCCATGATATCAGCCTGTTTGCAAAGCCCGGTCAAAAGCTGGCATTTGTAGGCTCTACAGGAGCCGGAAAGACCACCATTACCAACCTGATCAACCGTTTTTACGATATTCAGGAAGGAAAGATCCGGTATGACGGCATCAATATTACGAAGATCAGGAAGGACGATTTAAGGCGTTCTCTGGGAATCGTGCTTCAGGATACCCATTTATTTACAGGGACAATCCGGGAAAATATCCGCTACGGAAAGCTGGACGCTACAGATGAAGAGGTATATGCGGCTGCAAAGCTGGCCCATGCGGATCAGTTTATCCGTATGCTGCCTCAGGGCTATGATACCATGTTAAGCGGAGACGGCGAGGAGCTGTCCCAGGGCCAGAGACAGCTCTTATCTATCGCCAGGGCTGCGGTGGCAGATCCGCCAGTATTGATCTTAGATGAGGCAACCTCCAGTATTGATACCAGAACCGAGAGTATTGTGCAGAAAGGTATGGACAATCTGATGAAGGGCGCACCGTATTTGTGATCGCCCACCGTCTGTCCACCATCCGCAACAGCAACGCGATCATTGTGCTGGATCATGGACGGATCATCGAGCGGGGAGACCATGAGGATCTGATCCGCTTAAAGGGAACGTATTATCAGCTCTATACGGGAAAGCTGGAATTGTCATAAAGGCCCGTTTGGCGCTGACAGCATGAAATAAACATATGGATTCAGGGATAACCGTACATGAAAAAGGATGTATGGATATCCCTGAATTTTTATTTGTTTCGGTCATGGACGCCATATTTTCAAGGACGGCCTTGCTTTTTCACAGAAATAAAATTATAATGATAACTAATTATTTCTAAGAAAAAGGTGACCACACATATGGGAAAAGAGGGAACAAAAGAAAAACTGGATATTGAACTGGAAGCGCCGGCTGATTTTACCAGTCCGGAGGTACTGTATCAGGATCTGATCCGCGCCATCCGAAAGTACCATCCGTCGGATGATCTTACCATGATCGAAAAGGCATATAAAATCGCTGATGAGGCTCACAAGGAGCAGAAGCGCAAATCAGGAGAGCCCTATATTATCCATCCGCTCTGCGTGGCGATCATTCTGGCTGATCTGGAAATGGATAAGGAGACCATTGCAGCGGGCCTTCTCCATGATGTGGTTGAAGACACCATTATGACTCTTGAGCAGCTGACAAAGGAGTTTGGCTCTGAGGTAGCCTTTCTGGTAGACGGCGTTACCAAGCTGACCCAGTTAAACTGGGACAAGGATAAGGTGGAGATCCAGGCGGAGAACCTGCGCAAGATGTTCCTGGCCATGGCAAAGGATATCCGTGTGATCCTGATCAAGCTTGCAGACCGGCTGCATAATATGCGGACTGGAAAATACTGGAAGCCGGAGAAGCAGAAGGAAAAGGCCAGAGACACTGGAGATCTATGCTCCCATTGCAGACCGTCTGGGTATTTCCAAGATTAAGATCGAGCTGGATGACCTGTCCTTAAAATTCCTCCATCCGGATGTGTATTACGATCTGGTAGAAAAGGTGGATCTGCGAAAGGACGCCAGAGAGGCCTTTGTCCAGTCCATTGTATCTGAGGTAAAAGAGCATATGGACGAGGCGGGCATCGAGGCTTCCGTAGGCGGCAGGGTGAAGCATTTCTTCAGCATTTATAAGAAGATGGTCAACCAGAACAAGACCCTGGATCAGATTTACGATCTTTTTGCCGTGCGCATCATGGTAGAAACGGTGAAGGACTGCTATGCGGCTCTTGGCGTCATCCACGAGATGTATAAGCCGATACCTGGTCGTTTTAAAGACTATATCGCCATGCCGAAGCCAAATATGTACCAGTCTCTCCATACTACGCTCATTGGCAGCACAGGACAGCCCTTTGAGATCCAGATCCGTACCTACGAAATGCACCGCACGGCGGAGTACGGTATTGCGGCTCACTGGAAATATAAGGAAAGCGGCAGCGGACAGGTAGCAGCAGGCAAGGAAGAAGAAAAGATGAGCTGGCTGCGCCAGATCCTGGAGTGGCAGAAGGATACGGATGATTCCAAAGAATTCTTAAATATGGTAAAGGGCGATCTGGATCTGTTTTCCGACAGTGTATACTGCTTTACGCCCTCGGGTGATGTAAAGACCCTTCCAAGCGGCTCTACGCCTATTGACTTTGCCTACTGCATCCACAGTGCGGTGGGCAACAAGATGGTAGGAGCAAGGGTAAACGGAAAGCTGGTTCCCATTGAGTATGTGATCCAGAACGGCGACCAGATCGAGATTGTCACCTCCCAGAACTGCAAGGGTCCCAGCCGCGACTGGCTGAAGGTGGTAAAGAGCACCCAGGCCAAAAACAAGATTAACCAGTGGTTTAAGACCCAGATGAAGGAGGACAATATCATCCGGGGCCGTGAGGCGGTAGAGCGCTACTGCAAGGCCAAGGGCATCAACTGGGCGGAGCTTGGAAAACCGGAGTTTATGGAAAAGGTTATGCACCGGTATGCCTTTAAGGACTGGGATTCCGTGCTGGCATCCATCGGCCACGGCGGCCTGAAGGAAGGCCAGGTCATCAATAAGATGATGGAGGAGCGGGAGAAGAAGCGCAAGCGTGAGATCACAGATGCAGACGTATTGGGCGGCATTGCCGATACAGACGGCCGCTCCGGAGAAGCGACGGTGCGCAAAAATAAGAGCGGCATTGTGGTGAAGGGACTTCATGACCTGGCAGTGCGTTTTCACGCTGCTGCAATCCGGTTCCCGGCGATGAGATCGTAGGCTTTGTCACCAGAGGCCGCGGTGTGTCGATCCACCGTACAGATTGTATTAATGTGATCAATCTTCCTCAGGAAGAGAGAGCTCGTCTGATCGATGCAGAATGGCAGGTGGCGGAAACAGCGGGAAGTACGGAGCAGTACTCTACGGAAATTCAGATTTTCGCCAATAACCGCATTGGCATGTTTGCGGATATTTCCAAGGTATTTACAGAGAAGCAGATTGATATTACTTCTATGAATGTGAGAACCAGCAAGCAGGGCAAGGCAACCATTATCATGACCTTTGACATTCACGGCACGGAAGAACTGAACCGGATCACAGATAAGATCCGCCAGATTGAAGGCGTGCTGGATATCCAGAGAACCACGGGCTAAAGGAGGATGCGTATGAGCGATTTCAGAATCAAAACCTGCGTATTGGGGCCGGTAAGCACGAACTGTTACCTGGTTTACAACGATACAACCAAAGAGGCTGTGGCAGTAGACCCCGGAGACAACGGAGATTATATTTTAAATAAATGCAGTGAGCTTGGGATAAAGCTTCAGGCTGTGCTTCTGACCCATGGGCATTTTGACCATATCGGGCGGCTCTTCAGATAGCAAGGGCCTTTACCATTCCCATCTATGCATCGGAAACCGAGGATGGTATGCTGGCGGATACGTCTTTGAATCTGACCGCTCATTTTACAGGCCATTCTCTGAGTTTTCATGCAGACAGGCTGGTACATGACGGGGATGAGCTGGAGCTTTTGGGATATAAGTGGAAAGTCATTGCAACTCCCGGCCATACCGCAGGCTCTGTGTGCTATTATCTGCCGGAAGAAGAGGTGCTTCTGTCTGGAGATATCTGTTCCAGGATTCCTATGGACGGACAGATCTGCCGACAGGAAGCAGCAGAGCGCTGGTGGATTCTGTACTTAGGAAGCTGTTTATACTGCCGGGAGATACTATGGTCTATCCGGGCCATGGAGAGCCCACTACCATTGGTTATGAGGCGCAGAACAATCCTATTGCATGCTATAGATAGAAAATAGAAAGTAGGAACAAAATGATCGGTTTACTGATACAGGATAATGCATACGAACAGGACATCAGAGAACTTCTGATGTCTTTTTATCCGGCGAAACATATGCCCATGAAATAAAAGACGGAGTGGATTTTTATGTGCATACCCGTCTCATACAGAAGGAAGAGGACGGCTGCGCTGCCTCGGAGGAGGATGCGGCCGGACAGGAATGGAATGTAGGGATTGCCGTCTGGGAACAGATAAAGAGGAGGCCGCAGGCTGCAGTCCTTATTTTCCAGTGCCGGAAGGACTGGAGGACTTTCACCTTGCGTCATCCTCCAGAGGATATTCGGATCTTTCCGACCACAGCGAGACGAAAAATGTGGTAAAGCAGCTATTTTACCGTATGCTCACAGAACGCACCGGCCATGAGCTGCCCTGGGGGTCCCTCACGGGAATCCGGCCCACCAAGATTGCTTTAAGCCGTCTGGAGGAGGGCTGGAAGGAGGAAGAGATCCGCTCCTTTATGAAAAAAAACTATCTGGCGAGCGATGAAAAGATTGATTTGAGCATTGAAATTGCCGCAAGGGAGAAAATGCTTTTAGAGCCGTTGGATTATGACAGGGGATACAGCCTGTATGTGGGAATCCCATTCTGTCCCACCACCTGCCTTTATTGTTCCTTTACCTCCTATCCCATCAGCAAATGGAAGGGGCGCACCGGCCTTTATCTGGAAGCATTATTTAAGGAAATGGAATATGTGGCAGACAAGATGAAGGGACGCCCTCTGGATACCATCTACTTTGGAGGCGGAACCCCAACTGCTCTGCCGGCAGAGGACATTGACGCGATCCTGACAAAGCTGGATCAGCTGTTTGATACGGAGAATGCCTTGGAATTTACGGTGGAGGCAGGGCGGCCTGACAGTATCACAGAGGAAAAACTTCGGGTGCTGAGAGACCATGGCATCACCAGGATTTCCATAAATCCCCAGACTATGAACCAGAAGACTCTGGATCTGATCGGCCGCCGCCATACGGTGGAGATGGTAAAGGAAAAGTTCCTCATGGCAAGAGAGCTGGGCTTTGACAATATCAATATGGATCTGATCATGGGGCTTCCGGAGGAGGATTTAGACGATGTACGCCACACACTGGAAGAGATCGAGGCTCTCAGGCCCGATTCTCTTACGGTTCATTCCCTGGCCATCAAGCGGGCTGCCCGTTTAAATATGTTTAAGGAAGAGTACGGCGGCTTAAAGATAAACAATACACCTGAGATGATCGCCATGAGCGAGGACTGCGCCCGTCGCCTTGGCATGGAACCCTATTATCTTTACCGCCAGAAAAACATGGCCGGAAATTTTGAAAACGTAGGCTATTCCCTTCCCGGCAAAGCCTGCATTTACAATATCCTCATCATGGAGGAGCTTCAGACCATCGCCGCCTGCGGCGCAGGCACCACCACAAAGGTTGTATTCCCTGCAGAAAACCGCAGGGAACGGTGCGAGAATGTGAAGGAAGTAGAGCAGTATATCAGCAGGATTGATGAGATGATCGGGCGGAAGGAGAGGATATTGGGGTAAACGGTATATTCCAGCCCTGATTTCCCGCGAATTTCCTCAAAACACTTGCAAAAAAAAAAAGTACACTACAATAGTAATCACGAAACAAAACGCAAATTATGGAGAAAATACTATGCCGTTAACGAAAAAACCAGTAACCGGAATGAAAGATATCACGCCTGCCGAGATGCAGATCCGTGAGTATGTTATGAACCAGATCCGTGAAACCTATAAGAGCTTTGGCTTTTCCCAGATCGAAACTCCCTGTGTAGAGCACATTGAGAACCTGACCAGCAAGCAGGGCGGAGACAATGAAAAACTGATTTTCAAGGTATTAAAAGAGGCGACAAGTTAAATCTGGAAACCGCACAGGATGAAAATGATTTAACCGACAGCGGTCTGCGCTATGACCTGACACTTCCGCTGTCCAGATATTATGCAAACAATGCATCCAGCCTTCCAAGCCCCTTTAAGGCGCTGCAGATGGGAAGCGTGTGGAGGGCAGACCGTCCCCAGAAGGGCCGCTTCCGCCAGTTTACCCAGTGCGATATTGACATTTTAGGCGACGCTACCAATCTGGCAGAGATCGAGCTGATCTTAGCGACCACAACCGCTCTTGGAAAGATCTGCCCGGACAATGGATTTACCGTCCGCATCAATGACCGTGGCATCCTTTTTGGCATGGCTCGCTACTGCGGTTTCTCTGAGGAGGCCATGGACAGTGTGCTCATCACCCTGGATAAGATGGACAAGATCGGTTTTGAGGGCGTGGAGAAGGAGCTTCTGGAAAATGGAAACGCAAAGGAAAGCGTAGACCGTTATCTGGAACTTCTCCGCACCGTTACGAGAGACGCAGAGGGCGTGAAGGCTCTGGGCGAGACTTTAAAGGATGTAATGGATCCGGCAGTATGCCAGGGACTGGTACACATTATGGAGACCGTTAAGGATGTGGCTGAGACAGAGTTCGGCCTGGTATTTGATCCCACTCTGGTTCGTGGTATGTCCTACTACACAGGCACTATTTTCGAGGTATCCATGGAGGGCTTCGGCGGTTCTGTTGCCGGCGGCGGACGCTACGACAAGATGATCGGTAAGTTCACTGGCATGGAAACGCCGGCCTGCGGCTTTTCCATCGGCTTTGAGCGCATTGTCACCATCCTCTTAGATAACGGCTTTACCGTTCCGGGAGCCGGAGAAAAGAAGGCATATCTCTTTGAAAAGGGCATCGATTCCGTAGCTCTGGCAGCAGTGATCCGTGAGGCCATGGAGGAGAGAAAGAACGGCGTTCAGGTGCTGGTAGCCCAGATGAATAAAAACAAGAAGTTCCAGAAGGAGCAGCTTGGCAAAGAGGGCTATGGTGAGTTTAAGGAGTTTTACAGAGAGAGCCTGAAGCATTAAGGGCGAAAATGCGCGAATGCGATAAATCTTTACGATGATAAAGGAGAATAATCATGGCAGAATCAATGGCTGGGTTGAAGCGTACCCACAGATGTACAGAGGTAACTGCAGCGCAGATCGGTGAAAATGTCACCGTTATGGGCTGGGTTCAGAAGAGCAGAAATAAAGGCGGCATTATTTTCGTAGACTTAAGAGACCGTTCCGGTATTTTACAGCTGATTTTCGAGGAAAATGACTGCGGCGCTGAGAACTTCGCAAAGGCTGAGAAGTTAAGAAGCGAGTTTGTAGTGGCAGTAGAAGGCCGCGTAGAGGCCCGTTCCGGCGCTGTAAATGAAAATCTGGCTACAGGAGCCATCGAGATCCGTGCCAATTCCCTGCGGATCCTGGCTGAGTCTGAGACACCGCCATTCCCTATTGAGGAGAAGAGCAAAACAAAGGAAGAGCTGCGTCTGGAGTACCGTTTCCTTGATTTGAGACGGCCTGATATCCAGCACAATCTGATTACCCGCAGCCGCGTGGCAACTCTCACAAGAGCATTTCTGGCAGAAGAGGGCTTCCTTGAGATTGAGACTCCTACTCTGATTAAGAGCACCCCTGAAGGCGCAAGAGATTACCTGGTTCCCAGCCGTGTGCATCCCGGTTCCTTCTATGCTCTGCCCCAGTCTCCCCAGCTCTTTAAGCAGCTGTTAATGGTATCCGGCTATGACCGTTATTTCCAGCTGGCACGCTGCTACCGCGATGAGGATCTGCGTGCAGACCGTCAGCCGGAGTTCACCCAGATCGATATGGAGCTGTCCTTTGTGGATGTAGATGATGTTCTGGATGTAAATGAGCGTCTCTTACAGAAGCTCTTTAAGGAAATCTGCGGTTATGAGCTGCAGCTTCCCATCCAGCGCATGACATGGAGAGAGGCGATGGACCGCTTCGGTTCCGACAAGCCGGATCTGCGCTTTGGAATGGAATTAAAGAATGTTTCCGAGGTTGTGAAGGACTGCGAATTTGTGGTATTTAAGGGCGCTCTGGAAAATGGCGGTTCTGTCCGCGGTATCAACGCTGAGGGACAGGGCCATATGCCGCGTAAGAAAATCGATGCGCTGGTTGAGTTTGCAAAGGGCTACGGCGCAAAGGGTCTTGCATACATTGCCATCAATGAGGACGGCACCTTTAAGTCTTCCTTTGCAAAGTTTATGAAGGAAGAGGAAATGGTTGCCCTGATCGCTGCCATGGACGGAAAAGCGGGCGATCTCCTTCTCTTTGCAGCAGATAAGGACAAGGTTGTATTCGACGTGTTGGGCAACCTGCGTCTGGAGCTGGCAAGACAGCTGGATCTGCTGAAAAGATGACTTTAAGTTCCTGTGGGTAACTGAGTTCCCGCTGCTTGAATATTCGGAAGAGGAAGACCGCTATGTGGCCATGCACCATCCATTTACCATGCCCATGGAGGAGGATCTGCAGTACCTTGACTCTGATCCAGGCCGTGTCCGTGCAAAGGCATACGATATCGTATTAAACGGCGTGGAAATGGGCGGCGGTTCTGTCCGTATCCATCAGGCAGACATCCAGTCAAAGATGTTTGAGGTTCTGGGCTTTACTCCTGAGCGTGCACAGGAACAGTTCGGCTTCCTGTTAAAGGCATTCAAGTACGGTGTTCCGCCTCATGCAGGTCTGGCATACGGCCTTGACCGTATGGTTATGCTGATGGTAGGCGCAGACAGCATCCGTGATGTGATTGCCTTCCCTAAGGTGAAGGACGCATCCTGTCTGATGACGGAAGCTCCTGCTCCTGTAGATGGAAAACAGCTGGAAGAGCTGGGAATCCAGGTTGCGGAAGAAGAAGAAAAACAGTAATATTTTAAAATTTGAGGCAGTGCCTTTTGAGAAACGAGATCTCAGGGCACTGCTTTTTTATGTTTTAAAAGATAAGTATTGACATTTTGGAAAAAGGATTTATACTTTATATATAAACATATGAACATTTATTCATATAAATGGCGGCCGGGATGAGTATAATGGGGCTCGTCTAAAGGAAAGGAGGAGGCCTATGGCGTTAAATGACGTAGAGTGCTGTGATTTTTATCAGGTTCACGAGGATGTGGTAAAATCTGTGACTGATAAGATGCCGGATGAGGATCAGCTGTACGATTTGGCGGAGATTTTTAAGGTGTTTGGCGATTCCACACGGATTAAGATTTTGTATGTGCTGTTTGAATCAGAGATGTGCGTGTGCGACATTGCCCAGCTTTTAAACATGAATCAGTCTGCTATCTCTCACCAGCTGCGTATTTTAAAACAGAACCGTCTGGTGAAGAATCGGAGAGAGGGCAAAGCTGTATTTTATTCTCTGGCGGACAGCCATGTAAAGACCATACTCAGTCAGGGTATGGATCACATTTCAGAGTAGAAATTAAAAAACGGAGGAAAATAAGAGTGAAAAAGAAATTCAAATTAACCAATTTAGACTGTGCAAACTGTGCTGCAAAGATGGAAAACGCTATCAGGAAAATCGAGGGAGTAACAGATGCCAATGTAAGCTTTATGACTCAGAAGCTGACGATTGAAGCAGATGAAGCCCGATTTGATGAGATTATGAAAGAGGCAGAGGCAGCCTGCAGAAAGGTAGATCCTGACTGTACGATTCAGATGTAAGGCTGTTTGGAAAATGATGCATCAGGAGGAAAAACATGACGGCAAAGCAGAAGCGTATGCTTATAAGAATCCTTGGAACCTTTGGAATCTATATCGCTCTGACAGCGGCAGACCATATGGGATTCCTTCCCTTTGGGGAGGGAAGTCCGGCACTGCTGGCTTTGTATCTGATTCCCTATTTTCTCATTGGATGGGATATTATTTACCGGGCTCTGCGCAATATCAGAAACGGACAGGTGTTTGATGAAAACTTTCTCATGATGCTGGCAACAGCAGGGGCCTTTGTGGTAAAGCAGTATTCAGAAGCGGTAGCGGTGATGCTGTTTTATCAGGTAGGAGAGCTGTTCCAGAGCTATGCGGTCAACCGTTCCCGTCAGTCAATTTCGGCACTGATGGATATCTGCCCGGAATATGCCAATATTGAGGAAGACGGACAGTTAAAGCAGGTGGATCCGGATGATGTGTCTGTGGGAGATGTGATTGTCATAAAGGCCGGAGAGAGGATTCCTCTGGATGGAAGGGTGATTTCAGGTGATTCCATGATCGATACCTCGGCCCTTACAGGAGAATCGGTTCCCAGAAGGGTCAGAGAGGGAGATGAGGTAATCAGCGGCTGTGTTAATGGAAGCGGCCTTTTGCGGGTAGAGGTTACAAAGGAATTTGACGATTCTACAGTAGCCCGCATTCTTGAACTGGTGGAAAATGCCAGCAGCAAAAAGGCGCCGGTGGAGAATTTTATCACCCGTTTTGCAAGATATTATACGCCTGCAGTTGTGATTGCAGCAGTGTTTCTTGCCATTCTTCCGCCTCTGTTTTTCGGACAGACATGGAGTGAGGGAATCCGCAGAGCCTGTACCTTTCTGGTAATTTCCTGTCCCTGTGCTCTGGTGATTTCCGTACCAATGAGCTTCTTTTCGGGAATTGGCGCAGCGTCTAAAAGGGCGTGCTGGTAAAGGGAAGCAATTATCTGGAGGCTCTTGCAAAGGTTCATACGGTGGTGTTTGACAAGACGGGAACCCTTACAAAGGCGAGTTTAAGGTGACGGGTATTTATCCGTCCGTGCCTGCAGACCAGGCAGCAGCTGGAGAAAATAACAGAAACGGCAGGCGTCTGGTCATCTTCCCAGCTGGACCTGTTAGAGCTGGCAGCTCTGGCAGAGAGCTGTTCGGATCATCCTGTTTCCCGGTCTATCCGCGATGCATGGGGGCGTTCCGTTGAACACACGGATTACAGATGCAAAGGAGATTCCGGGCCATGGGATCTGTGTAAAGGTAGACGGACGCACCGTACTGGCTGGAAATGACCGGCTGATGAAGCAGGAGAATATTGCCTATAAGCCCTGTCCGGCAGTGGGAACGGTGGTTTATCTGGCAGAGGAAGGAAGCTTTCTGGGCGCCATCCTTATTTCTGATGTAATAAAGAGGGCATTTCTGAGGCAATCCGGGATCTTAAAAGGGCCGGTGCAGCCAGGACTGTGATGCTGACAGGCGACCGGAGGGAAACCGGGGAAGCCGTTGCAAAGGAGATCGGTCTGGATGAGGTCCACGCAGAGCTTTTGCCGGGGATAAGGTAGATATGGTGGAGAAACTGCTTACAGAATGTAAGGGTAAGCTGGTGTTCGTGGGCGACGGTATCAATGATGCTCCGGTTCTGTCCCGTGCAGATGTGGGAATTGCCATGGGAAGCATGGGCTCGGACGCAGCCATAGAGGCGGCGGATATTGTCCTTATGGATGATGATCCTCGAAAGATTGCAGCTGTTGTCAGGATATCCCGGAAAACGCTTGGAATTGTAATGCAGAATATTATTTTGCCCTGGGTGTAAAATTCATTGTCCTTATTATGGGAGCCTTTGGAGCAGCCAATATGTGGGGAGCTGTGTTTGCGGACGTAGGAGTGTCCGTAATTGCGATTTTGAATGCCATGAGGGCGCTGAAGGGGTAAGCTGGGCGGTTTGGAGAAGGGCGGCTGATGTTTCAGCCGCTTTCTCTCCGCCAGCACAGAGGAAGCTGCAGATGCTGACAGCCGGGCTTGCTGTCATCCGGCGCATTGATTTCCTCCAGTGTCATCAGTGTTGCCTTTTCCCCCATAAGACGGGCAGGCATTTCCATGGAGGTCATAGTTGTGGGCATAATACTGCCTATAAAATGACCGGTAAGGCTGATGAGGCGGATCTGGTCCGGTATGGAAATACAGTGCTCCTTTAATGCCCTCATAGCACCTATGCCCTGAATATCTACTGCTGCCATGATCGCGTCCAGATTGGGATTCTGCTCTAAAAGATCCTCGGTGCACTGAAAACCATATTCAAAGCTGTTGTCGGGAATCGAGGAGAGGGTGGAGGTTTCCGTAAGCCCAAGCTCCTCCAGAGCCCGCTTATAGCCATTGTAACGCTCCCTGTAGGGACTTAATTCCATGGTACCGCTGATAAAGCCAATCTGGCGGCAGCCCTTAGAATAGAGATATTTTACCGCCTCATATCCGCAGTTGTTGTAATCTGATACAACACTGCTTATTTTTTTGTCCTGCTGCCGCACAATCTGCGTAACAGCAATACCGCTGGCTTGAATATCGCGCAGCAGCCTTCCGTTTTTTCCTGTTCCGGCAATAATAATACCGTCTACAAACCCATTTCTCAGACGATTCAGACATTCTCTCTCGATTTTGGGATCATCCTCTGTATTGCAGATTAAAATAGCATAGCCATGCTTGCGGGCTTCTTCCTCAATTCCCTGTGCAATTTCTGCAAAGATGGTGAGATGAAGCTTTGGAACAAGCAGTCCGATGGTACGGCGTTTACCCTGACGCAGGCCCTGGGCCAGAACATTGGGCTGGTAGCTTAATTCCTTTACAGCTGCATAAATGCGGGCCTTTGTATCGGGGTGGACGTAGGAAGTGTTATTCAGTGCCCGGGATACGGTGCTTACATCCACACAGGCCAGACGGGCAACGTCCTTTAAAGTAGCCATAAATACCTCCTTTGTGCAAACGATTGTCCATATATAGCTTAATTATAGTATGATAGTTGGAGAAATGCAAGGGAACAGCTGCACAATTAGAGAAGTATATGATTGTAAAGAAGAACAGAAGAAAGAATATACTCCCGAAACGGAATAAAAACAAGTAAAAATATTGTTAATATTTTGATAAAAATGTGCTAATTGAATAAAAAAATAACAAAAATACAAAATGTTGCAGCTAATATGCAAAACATTGCAGACCTGTCAGGAAATATTGACCGTGCTTTTTCATGTGGTATAAATAAGCCATAAGATATACAAACGTTTGTATAAAAAGTCATATCTCAGGCGCATGGGGGAGACAAAGCAAGAGTATTAAAAATAAATGCAAAGCAAAAAGGAGAAAATATCATGGCAAAAACTAAGAATTTCAAGACAATCTTCCCGGCAGTATCCGTTCCCTTAAATGATGACTACACAATCAATGAGAAGGAATTCAGGGCATATCTCCGCTGGATCAAGAGCTTTTATGATAAGGGCATTCAGGGCCTGGTATGCAACGGCCATACAGGTGAAATCACCGGACTTACGAGAGCAGAGAGAAAACGTGTTGTTGAAATTTGTGCTGAGGAATGCGGCGATATCATGACAATCATTTCCGGTGTTAACTGCGAAAATACAGCAGAGAGCATTGAGATGGCAAAAGAGGCAAAGGAAGCAGGGGCAGACGGCATTCTGTTAATGCCTCCTCATATGTGGCTCCGGTTCGGTATGAATCCAAACGCTCCCTTTGAGTATGTAAAGGATGTGGCTGAGGGCGCTGATATTGATATTATTATCCATCTTTACCCTGCTACCAGCAAGGCATTCTACCCGGTAGAGACTCTGATCAAAATGTGCAGGGAAATCGATCATGTAAAATGTATCAAAATGGGAACTCGTGTAACCTCTATCTATGAGCATGATGTGCGTCTGCTTCGCCAGGAATGTCCGGATATTTCCCTTATTACCTGCCATGATGAAACATTGTGTGTAAGCTGGTTCCCAGGAATGGACGGAGCGCTGATCGGCTTTGCAGGCTGTGTACCGGAAATCATCTGCCCGGCATGGGATGTATTTAAGAACCCGGATCAGCACACCTTAAAAGAGGCCCAGGACTGGTCTAACCGTATTTACCATATTTCCCAGGCTATTTACGGCGGCGGACAGCCATCCGGAGAGGCTCATGCAAGACTTAAGGAAGCCTTAAAGCAGCGCGGCGTATTTACCTCTGCACTGATGCGCAAGCCTGTGCTTCCGTTAAATCAGGAGGAGAAGGACTGGGTTGCTCTTGGACTTGAGCGCAGTGAGCTTCCAAAAGTAGACATGAAGGAATTTGGGCTGTAAAGTACATATGAATTGAGGGATCTGCCCTGAATGGGAGAAACCGGGCAGATCTCTTTTGGGTATCGGGGAGAGGAAATTTATGGGGAATACAAGTTCTGCCGAAAAAACAGAAGCTTTTGATCCGGCAAAGATAAAAAAACTGACATTTTTGGAGATGTTAAAACGAATCGGCCCGGGTATTATCCTTACCGGAGTGGTAATCGGTCCTGGAAATATCACTACGTCAGCTATGCTGGGAGCAAACTATGGATACGGCCTAATATGGCTGTGGATACCCATTGCATTTATGGGAATCACCTTCATGCTTACATCCTATCGGATTTCCATGCTTACAGGGCGTCCGATTCTTCATGCCATCAGGCATTATTATGGAAGTACTGCTTCTGCGGTTACAGGCGTTGCTTTGTTTTTATCCTGTCTGTTTTTACCATGGGAAATGTGACTGGAACAGGCACGGGCATGAACCTGATGTTAGGCATATACTGGAAAACAGGAGCTGTCATCATGCTGGCTATTTTGCTGTACTGCTACTTCTCAAAGGGGTATACAGCAAGGTGGAAAAGGGATTATGGTCTGTATTATTGCCATGATTGCCGCCTTTTGCCACCCTGTTTAAGACAGGCGGGCCGGATATGGCAAAAATGGGATATGGCCTTACCCACTGGAGTCTTCCGGCGGGAAGTCTGGCAACGGCGCTGGCTTATGTGAGCACCAATGCTGCTGTGACGGCAGGCGTATACGGAACCTATCTGGGCGCAGAGAAGAAATGGAAAAAAGAAGATCTGTTCAATGGGGCCATGCTGGCAGATGCGATTTCTCATGTAATTACGGTTATCCTGATCTCCGGCTCAGTGGTTCTGGTAGGAGCGATTGTTTTAAATCCTCAGGGAACTAAAATCACAGCGCCTGCACAGTTGGCGGAGCTGCTGGTGCCGTTTCTGGAAATGCGGCAAGATTTGTCATGGGACTTGCTCTTTGGGGAGCAGGATTTTCTTCCCTGCTGGGCAATACGCAGAGAGGTATGGTACTGTTAAATGCGGGCTTTGACAAGGAGGTAGGACTGGAATCCGGGAGCATACGCTGGGGCTGTGTGCTTTGTCTGGTATTTGCCCTGATCGTATGCTTTTCCTATGGAGGATCTCCTACCCAATTGATCTTTATTGCCAATGTAGCTACAGCTATTGCAACTCCGGTTGGAGGGCTTTTTATCACAATGATGATTTGGAGAAAGGATGTATCATGCGGCATGAAGCCTCCGAGAGTTCTTCAGATCTGTATGACGGTGAGCTATCTGTTCGCCCTGGTTATGACCGGATCATCTGTTATGAAACTCATTGGATAGACAAAAATGATATGATGGAATGAAAAAGGGATGCGTTCGTTTAGATAGAATGGCATCTCTTTTTTATGCGGTGAGTATGGTAATAATGTTGCTGGAGCAAGCCTAGTACAGATATTTACTACCGGGTGTAGTGAACCATAAGTCGGTATCAGTAATGATAAGGATGGAGCGTCCTATATGCTGCTTTCATGGAAAAACATTGTATGCGATTGAGTTTTTTGTGTGAAATGGTATAATATTGGCGAAAGATAACAACTTTGTGAGAAAGGGGATTCTTATAATGAGTAATGCAGGTGGATATCAGGAAGCAAATAAGATATTATTAAAAAGCAAGGAACTAAAAAGGATAATGGAGCAATATGAAATTCACAAGGATGATTTACCCAAATGTATTCCGGAAGATATAACTTCCTCTAAATATGTGACGGTAATAGAAGGGAATAAGTGGAATGAACTTAAGAAGAAATTATCGCCTCAGGAATGTGAAGCGTTAAGAGTGGAAAATAAACACATTGTCATTGATATTGAAAAGATAGAAGAAATGAGAGAAAAAAAAGCTCCTTATGCGAAAGATGTTTTTAGAAGTTTGACTGGCTATTCAGTTCACACTAAGCATGAGAAGTTATACAAAGAAAGCCGATATCCAGAGGTAAATAGAGAGATTTTGGAACGTACGGCAAAGTATCTGGGGTGTGATTGTAAAGAATTAACTGTTTCTTCGCCAGAGGATATGAGTGATGAGATGGTTTGTGTAGATATGAAGCTCTTGGAAAGATATCGCAGCGATGATTTTGATGAATTTATAAAAGCCTGTAAATGGCCAGAATATAAAAGGCTGCTTTTCAATTATATAAAATATAGAAGTCAATCAGTACGTCGCAGTTCTGTTGCAGGTATTCTTTATATACTGGAATGTAGAATAGAGGATATTATGGTAATGGGATTAGAAGAGCAAATAAAGCTTCATTTAGGAAGTATATTTCCTGAAAATGATTCCTATGACAAAATGGATGAGTTTTTTCCGACCATGATACTGATTGTCTGGGATAAAATCAAAGAAAGACAATATAAAATCGATATTATCAATTACATAGAAGTAGAAGAAGACATTTACTATTTTTATTTGCCCCTTACTGAAAGTGAATGTAGTAAATTTGATGAAAATCATCCATGGGAAATAGAGATTGAAGCTCCTGGAAGAGAAGAAGACTATGACAAGTGGGAAGAGAATGTAAAAGAGCAAATGGAGGATCAGATAGAAGAAAAGAAAATTGAAGAGATCAAAGGAAAACAGAGTCCAGAAAGCTTCAATAATGAAGTGGATGAGCTTATTTCTAAAATGTGGGAGAGTGAATTGATTGAATTTGTGAGGGAAGAAGATGAAAACAAAGAATGGGAAATTCTTTATGGGCTATGGGGACGTATTTTGCATAGAATTGTAAATGATAGGGAATATGCGCGGAATTTGTTTGAGGAGTTTGGAATGACATCGCCATTTTAAATATGATTTTAGCTGAGCAGGAGGGAATTCGCCGGAATTCCTTCCTGTTTTTTTGGAAGATTATCTTCCAAGGCATTTCATGGATGATTGGGGAAATATATGGTATGATCAAATCAGTATGTTATAAAGAAATTTGACGTAGGGGATACAGAAATGCAAGGAAAAGAACCAGATGGAAGGAAAGTAAATATATGGGTAAAAAAAAGAAGAAAACACTTTCAGAAGTTATTCAGGAACACAAGATGGATGAAATTTTCCGACTAGAGGAATTTCTGAGATGGACACAGGTTGTTTTGCCGGATGGTTTGCAGGATACAAGGTTGAATGGGATTCGCAGACCTCTTATTTTGTTTCGTGGAAAACCAATTACAGAGGAGGAAACCATACAATTGATTACAGGGGAGGAGGCTTTGTTTCAGGAAAATTGCAATCGATTTGATGAGCGGGGTGTTTTGAAAAATATTTTTTACAGAAAAGGGTATACATGGCTTTCTACATGGATTTATACGGATGGAACAATCGGAGGAAATTTGATTTCACTGGAAAAATACCCGGAAATATATGAAATATTACCACAATTTCTTCATCTTGGAGAGAAATACCCTTTTCTGGATATGGTTATTTCTTATACGGATGAAGATGAGAATTGTTGTTTTTCATGTCCAGCCATTGATTATGACTATCTTACATTTGGAAATTGTAAATGCAGGGATTGCGCTCCTTATCTGAAAAAGATAAAGGAATGTCGGGAACTGCGATGGTATCATGCTACAGACTATGGAAAGGAATATTTTAGAAACTGGCCCTGGTCACATATACGAAGTGATATTTCCGGAGATGTGGAATTAACTATATGGATTCACAATGGTGTTACCGAAGTTTTATTTGGTGACAGAGCAAAGGAAAAATTTGATGAATATAACAAGATGTATTCTTCAAAAGAGTACGATACCATGTTTACAAGTGAATTATATAACTATAAAAGCACTTGTATTTGCAACAAAGAATTTGTCGAAAAGTGTTTTGAATATCTGGGAGAACCGCGTTCCAGGGTAAATGAACGAATTAAGCAGGGGCGTATATCGCCATTTAATTCAGCCGCTATTGTTGTTACAAAACAATGGGCAATTGAGCAATATAATAAATATTTGTCAGATGTGATGGGGTGAGATAGAGGCTATTTGAAATAAATAGAAAATTCTTTTGCTATTTTTGGAATACTATCTTCCAAGGTATTTTATGGTTGATTTGAAAAAAATATGATATGATCGAATTAATACATACAAAAGAGTACAATCCAGGAGAAACAAAAGCATGAGAAAAAGAAAGCAGCAGATGGAACGGGCATTGGCGCATATTGAAAAGGTCGAATGGGTAAACCGAATCGAGGGGGCGGACAATATTGAACTGATCGGTGTTCTTGGATGGATATGCGTCGCAAAAAAAGGTGAGTTTCATGCGGGAGATCGGGCAGTTTATATTGAAATCGATAGCAGATGTCCCAAAGATGATGAACGTTTTGCTTTTCTTGCATCAAAAAATTATAAAATAAAAACGATGAAGCTTTCAAAATTTAATGTGATCAGTCAGGGATTGGCATTGCCGATTTCCCTGTTTCCTGAGTTAGAGCATAAAAAAGCTGGAACAGATGTTACAGAATTGCTTAAAATAACGTACAGTTCACAAGAAGATTTGAAAAGGAAAAGCAACAAAGTTGATCCTGATTCCAAATGTAAAATTATCGTAGGACGCCATCCAAAACTCTTTAAACTTCCGATGATGAGGAAACTCATGGAGCATTCGTCAGGAAAAAACTGGTACTTTTTCTTTTGGAAGGAAGATAGAAGATTTGTTGGAATTTCCAAATTGGATCGTTCGAACAGATGAAGTACGCATTGAAAACGCAATATTTCATCTTCAAAGTACAGACAAATGGGTGAAGACAGAAAAATTGGATGGATGTTCCTGCACTTATGCGGTCGATAAATTACACCGGAAAAATGATTTTGAATTTATTGTATGCAGCAGAAACATCCCGCAATCCGATAAGAAAGAGAATATATATTGGGAATTGGCTGAGAAATATGATATCGAACACATTTTGAAAGAATTTGCGGAAACTAATTGCTTTGATCGTGTGGTGCTGCAGGGAGAAGGCGTTGGGCCTCTGATTCAGGGTAATCCATATAAATTAGAAGAAACCGCCTGTTCTGTTTTAACCTGGTTATAAATGGGAAGCGCACCAGTACACAGGAACTGGTTAAGTTTTGTGAGGAAAACCATCTGGAGCATGTGCCGATTGTAGAGACTGAGTGTGAACTTTGTCATACGATGGAAGAGATGAAGGCAGAGGCAGATGGTTTTAGTCTGTTAAATCCAGCCGTTCTGCGGGAAGGATTTGTATATAGAAGCAAGGACGGTAAGCAGAGCTTTAAAAATGTCAGCAGAGAGTATCTGTTGAAGCATAATGGATAAGGAGAAATCTGATATGAGGGATTTAAAGGACAAAAGAACGAAGGTAAAACACTTAAATTGGCCACTATTGGTACAACCAAATCAGGAAAAACAACATCAATTGCTGTGTTGACAGAAGTCGCTGACAGCCTTCTTCTGTTAACTGAGAAGGATGAGGAAAGGACAAAAGTAACAGTAGAATATCACATCGATTTTGAAACCAAGGAAGGTATCTGGATTGAAGAGATTGATCTTTTAAATCAGGCGATTAAAGGAGTTGCAGATGGTAATGATGTAGAAGACTACAATTTGCAGCTTAGAGAAACGGAAGTGCTTAAATCTGTTTTGGGTTTAGATTTTCTGGAGAAAGGGAAAATGTAAAAAATACGTCGAACAGCAAATGGCCTCGATGGAAATCAATTGAAAGCCTGTGGAGTTAAGCCAGTTAAAAAATTGATGTGTTCCGAGTCTATTGACCGATTTGTTAAAAAAATAACATTACGTGTTCCGGCGGAAAAGAGTCTGGCTTTGTTTCTTGAAAAAAAGAATATTGATCTTCGGGTTAGAGATACAAGGGGGCTCTTGGATCTTGTATTAAAAGAAGACTTGAAAGCTCAAACATATAAGTCATTATCAGAGTTGGGGTTGGATGGTCTGGATGGGGTGATATTTTTTTGCAGCGATAGTTATCCTATAGCAAGCCAAAATAATACTGCACACGCTTGACAAGGGGTTTATGATAAAGTTAAGAGATGATTATTATGTTACATAATGAAGCACGTAAATTACTCATCAAAGCCTGAAACAAGACACACAATGCAAAGGAAATCGCGGAATGTTTTTCCGTCAACACCAGCACTGTTTACCGGCCGGAAAAAAGGATGCGGGAAACTGGTTCCGTGGAAACAAGAACTTCCCAGCGTGGGCGTAAACCGGTCTTGAGTCAAAATGATATCCAAAATATTAATCAGTTAATCCAACAGCAACCGGATATTACAATTCATGAAATCATGGAAAAATTACAACTTCATGTCAGTGATGAAACAGTACGCAAAGCGATCCTGAAGCTCGGGTATGTCTATAAAAAGAAATCCCTGCATACTTCAGGAACAGGAGCGTCCCCAATGTCCGGGAGAAACGGAAAAACTGGGGAGAACATATACAGGAGAACGACGCAGAACATCTGGTGTTCCTCGATGAAAGCGGTGTCAACACAAATATGACAAGGCATTATGCCCGTTCCCCAAAAAACGAACGTGCTGTAGACAGCACGCCGATCAATACACCATGTAATACAACAATATTGTCGTCTGTGCGGTTGAACGGACAAATATGCCATACGGTTTATCAGGGAGGGACAACACAGGAACGTTTTGGAGAATATCTGAAAACAATGCTGATACCAACTTTGTCCCGGACAGACATTATCGTTATGGATAATATGCGTTCCCACCATGCCAAAATTGTGAAACAGATATTGGATGAATCGGGGATAAGCTATATGTATTTGCCGCCGTACAGTCCTGATTTGAATCCAATTGAAAAAATGTGGTCGAAACTGAAAACATATTTGAGGAAAGAAAAAGTCCGAATTGCATCAGAACTTCCGTCGGCAATCGAACGGGCATTTTCTACCGTTAGGGCTTCAGATTGTTTAGGGTAGTTTCGTTCGTGTGATTATATGCGGTAATTTATTGGATTGCTATAAATACAAAGAAATTAAATAAATATGAGGTATACATAATGAGTAAAGAGTACAAAGAGAGGTCTCACAAGACTGAGATTATTTTATGGGATGGTAGTAATACAGAAGAGGTAAAAATATTTATCGGAAATACGCATTATTCTCTTGATTCGGAAAATAATGTGTTTTATCTAAAAGATGTTTTTAACATAGATACTCCTGCAAGTATTGGTGATTATCTCGTCAAAGATGCTACAGGACGTTGTATGGTGATTAATGACGATCACAATAAGGCGGTGATTGAACTCTTATTGAATTATTCTACATTGACGTAATATTTACGTATACGTGCAGTATATGCTGTTCACTGAGATGTTAACAAATGAGCGCAAAGAAGGGCGTTAGGAGGGTCAAAAATCGATTCTGCAGCTTATAAACTCCATGACACAGAACGATGATGGAGATAAGGTTCCTCTGATTGCAGCAGATCCAGAGCTTTTACAGAAGATGTGCCATAAATACCATATTAGTCTTTAAACAAATCATGATTGACCTGCAGCTGCCGCTGATCCAAACGGCAGCTGTCTAAAACTTACTCTAATATATTTCTTCAACAAGTCCAAACTACTCAAAAGAATCACCAGAGGCATTCTGCCTGTTTGCTTTTTATGCCTTTTCTACGCGAAGGGGCTGTCCTGAAAACGTAATTCAGA
>SCPP01000127.1_pt1 | contig 127830 bp, 163 predicted proteins | sample 6106811 | NCBI WGS metagenome assembly SCPP01 (sample SAMN10720449, study PRJNA508395) | human gut metagenome | isolation source: Participant 2 stool, 15 month | host: Homo sapiens | collected 2018 | reverse complement strand
TGGAGAGGCAGTTAGAGGATAAATTGGAATTTACTGTTGAAAGGATTAAACAATGCCAGGTTACATAATGGATTTAAGAAAGCTTGTAGGACACAGGACACTGATGCAGTGCGCCGCAAGCATAATAATAGTGAATGAAAAGAACCAGATTCTTTTAGGAAAGCGTACAGATAATCACAAATGGGGATATGCCGGGGGTTCTATTGAACTTGACGAGAAAGTGGAGGATTGTGCAAGAAGAGAGCTGTTTGAGGAGACAGGTCTTATTGCAGATGAGATAGAATTTTTTATGGTGAATTCCGGTCCGGAGGTGCATTACGTGTATCCTAATGGAGATGAAGTGTCTAATATTGAGATTATATATGTGTGCAGAAAATACCATGGAGAATTAAAGAGACAGGAAGAAGAAATTGAAGAACTGAAGTTTTTTAATATTGCCGAGGTTGAACTGGATAACATTTCACCACCGATAAGACCAGTGGTGAAACGGTTTATAGAACAGAATTCTTAGCAAATGCTGTGCAGATGAAATGCATTTTTTCTGAAATCAATAAGCCCTTCATCACGCATTTTTCCAAGTTCCTTGGAAAGTGCTGAACGGTCAACGTTAAGATAATCGGCAAGCTGCTGGCGGTCGAATGGAATTACGAATTCCTGACTGCCAGCTTTTCTTGACTCGTTGGACAGATATATAAGAAGCCTTTCTCGGATTGTCTTAGGTGATGTGCAGAATATCCGGTTAGACAGGGTGAGATTCTTCTGAATGGAAATGTGCAGCAGATTGTTAAGGATTGTATCTTTGCAGTGCGTATTTTCAAATTGTGAACTCATCAATTTATCCATATCAAGAAAAAGAATTACACTTGTTTCAGAAGCGACCGCATCTACCATGAGCGGTTCGCCAGTCAGAGCATATGTTTCAGCAAATACATGTCCCGGAGTAATATTGCTCATAATAGCTTTGTTGCCCCACAAATCTATATATTCAATAGTTACCTGACCAGATGCAACAATTCCAATTTCGTGAACACTGTCTGTTACATGATATATAAACGAATTTTTGCGGAATTTTCTGGCACGCAGAAATCCGGCTGCGGTCATTTCTGATATTTCAGATTCGGTGATATCTTTAAATATTGGTGATTTGATAATTGCCATAAGTTCTCCTTATACTGCCCCGGTAAAATCCAATTTTCTGACTTAAAATACATTTTTAATAAATTATCAAAAATGTGGTTAAAACAACATATTTATTATGCTCATTATATTATTCTTTAATCACGAAATCAATGAGAACACAGGAGGATTAAGTGATGATAAGAAGAGTTATTCATATTGATGAGGATAAATGTAATGGGTGCGGAGCATGCGTGACAGCATGTCATGAGGGGGCAATCGGATTGGTTGATGGAAAGGCAAGACTTATGAGAGACGACTACTGTGATGGTCTTGGCGATTGTCTGCCACAGTGTCCTACAGGGGCAATTTCATTTGTAGAAGAGAAGCGGCAGCATATGATGAAGCTGCGGTTCTTGCCAATAAAGCTGCAAAGGAGCAGGCAGCAGCACATAAACCACATTTTCAGGATGCCCTGGAAGCATGATGAGACAGTTTAACAGAAATTCACAGGTAAATGCGGAGACAGAAGATTCAGCAGCAGGACACACAGCATACCCGGTTGCACCAGAATCCCAGCTTGCACAATGGCCATGTCAGATTAAGCTTGTGCCAGTTAATGCACCATACTTTGACGGAGCAAAGCTTTTAATCGCGGCGGATTGTACAGCATATGCATATGCCAATATGCATCAGGAATTCATGAAGGGAAAGATTACTATTATCGGTTGTCCGAAGCTTGATGATGTTGATTACAGCGAAAAGCTTACACAGATAATAAGTAACAATAATATTCAGAGTGTTACTATTGTTCGAATGGAAGTTCCATGCTGCGGAGGACTTGAATATGCTGCAAGGACAGCATTACAGAACAGTGGAAAATTCATTCCATGGCAGGTTGTGACGATTTCAACTGATGGGAAAATCTTAGATTAAAAATATTAGAAATAACACTAAAATATTGCCAACACATGAATTTTGAATTATAGTATTAGTGCTTTATAAAATTCTTATAAATATTTGGAGGACTTATGAAAAAATAAAAGCGCTTATGCCGGAAGCATATGATTTTAATGGAAAGCTTCCGCTAAAACAGGCAATACCGCTTGGACTTCAGCATGTAATGGCAATGTTTGTAGGTAATCTTACACCTCTGCTTATTATTACAGGTGCATGTGGAATTGGGGCAGGAAGTGAATATGCATCTATCCAGGTTGCACTTTACAGAACGCAATGATTATTGCAGGTATTGTAACACTTATTCAGTTGTTTTCAATCGACCTGTTGGTGGCAAGGTGCCTATTATTATGGGTACAAGCTCTGGATTTATCGGAGTATTCAGCAGTGTTACCAAGATTATGGGTGGCGGAATATTAGCTTATGGTGCAATTATGGGTGCATCTATTATAGGAGGTCTTTTTGAGACTGTACTTGGAGCATTTATTAAACCATTAAGAAAGTTCTTCCCATCAGTAGTAACAGGAACAGTAGTTCTTTCCATAGGATTGTCGCTTATCTCAGTAGGTATCAATTCATTTGGTGGTGGAAGCTCTGCTAAGGATTTTGGTTCATTGGAAAATCTTTTCCTGGCATTTGTTGTGCTTGTAGTTATATTATTTGTTAAGCACTGGACTAAGGGATATCTTAGTTCATCTGCAATTCTTGTTGGAATTATTGTGGGTTATATTGTAGCAATTATTATGGGACTGGTTCTTCCACATACAGCAGTTACAGCTGATGGAGTTGAGTATACTAAATCATGGGTACTTAACTGGAACAAGGTAGCAGAGGCTAAATGGATTGCAATTCCAAAGTTTATGCCAGTTAAGCCTGTGTTTGATTTAAGAGCAATACTTCCTGTACTTGTAATGTTTGTTGTAACAGCAGTAGAGACTGTTGGTGATATTTCAGGCGTTATGGAAGGTGGAATGGGAAGAGAGGCAACAGATAAGGAGCTTTCTGGAGGCGTAATGTGTGATGGTCTTGGTTCAACACTTGCAGCAATGTTCGGTGTGCTTCCTAATACATCATTCAGCCAGAATGTAGGACTTGTTGCAATGACTAAGGTTGTCAACAGAGTTGCACTTGCATCAGGTGCGGTATTTCTTATATTATGCGGACTTATACCTAAGCTTGGAGCACTTATATCAATCATGCCACAGTCAGTACTTGGTGGTGCAGCAGTTATGATGTTCTCATCAATCATAGTAAGTGGTATCCAGCTTATTACTAAAGAGCCGCTTGATGCAAGAAGACTTTCAATTGTTTCAGTTGCACTTGGTGTAGGTTATGGAATGGGTGTAAGCCCTGCAATTCTTGAACATACACCACAGGCAGTACAGCTTATGTTTGGTGAGTCAGGTATTGTACCTGCAGCATTTGTGGCAATATTACTTAATGTGATACTTCCTAAGAGCAAACCGGCTAATGAAGAAACTTCAAAAGACGAGTAATATCGTCTGGAGTATCGATATCATATAGTTCATATTCATCCCGTACAGGAACTAATACAACCTGTGCGGGATATTTTTTTGTTAAGAACCCGCCGCCTTTTTTCTCAGGAAGATTTAGAAGCTCATCGTAATATTTTGCAGGAAATATACATGGAGAACCAGCATTTTCATTGTAGGAAAGTCTGCATATCTTATCATCATAATAAAGAAATGTAAGACATAGAAGCTGCAGGCTTGTCCTTGTAATAAGCGGCTGGTCTGATGGCAGGAAAAGGATTCCCTGAGGCTGCAGATTACCTGAAGAAGCGTTATCTGATAGAATTCTGGTAACTCCAAGCCGGACCATTTCATTTCTGTATGGCATGTCGTGTCGGAGAAAATGTATATTTTTATCTTCACATATATGGACAACTTCATCATGCCGTGTTACTGCAAGTGTTTCACCAAAGCCGGCAAAATGGCTTATAGATACTGCATTTTCAAAAAGAGGGCGTCCATTAAAGTCTGTAATCAGCTTATTAGAGCCAAAACGTTTTGACATACCGGAAGCCATAATAATGCAAGAAAGCGTTTCAAATGTGCTGTCAATATCAATAACAAGAACATCTTTCCTGTTACAGATTCTGTTTAGAAATTCTGTGGATTGTTTTCTGATTACAGCTAAAACATGTGAATTATCAAGCAGTTTTTCAACAGCCTTCTGAAATGGGATGCAAGAGCTTTCAAGATAACCAAGCTCATCAATAACAAATAACCTTTCAGGAGTTGTATCAAGATGTGTATCAATGGCAGGAATTGCGCAATTAATAAATCCATCTTCAATAATTGTCATATTATTGCCTTTAGATACAGGATTAATTCCAGATGTCCGGGGTATACCAATTACGAATTCTTTATTGTCAGCAACCAGATTAGATTTAATGACAACCTGTGGCGTATCCGTTCTATGACTCTGTAACAGATTGAAAGAATCGGACATATGTTTTGACATATTATTAACAAGATGAGATTTTCCACTGCCGCGGCTGCCTGTTATAAAAATGTGTTTTCTGCCGGTCATCCTGAAAAATGTAATTACGGCTTCTGCGTCCAAATAACAATTATTCATAAATCCCCCTATTACAAAGCAAGAACTATTCTGTGTACATTTCCCTTGGTATCAGTACATTCAGTAACATTGATATTATCATATATAAGAGACATTTTCTCATTGATTTCTGAAAGACTGGCTGCATGTACATCAATATCTGAAACAATTTTTCCATCTTTCATAAGAAGAATCCTGTCGCAGTACTCAAGTGCCAGTTCCGGACTGTGTATACACATGAGAGCACATTTGTTATCAGAAATGATATTCCGGATATGTTTCATAAGCATATGGCGGTTAGAAAAATCAAGCGCACTGTCAGGCTCATCAAGAAGCAGAAGCGCCGAAGCTTCTATAAGTGTGCGTGCAAGTATGCATAACTGCTTCTGGCCTTCGCTTAATGTGAGAAAGTCTGTATCATATAATCCGGCAAGGCCAACAGAATCGATAGCCTTATCAGCACGATGTCTCATGTTGGAATTGTATGATTCAAGCATGTGAAGCTGTGGATTAAATCCGAGCAGACACACTTCTCTTACAGTCATACTTATGCTTATTCCGGTTCTCTGTGGAATGTAGCTTATCATGCCGGCTCTTTTTCTGACAGATATACTTTCAAGCTGGAGTTCACCAAGCATGCATTTTCCACTATGTTTAACAAGATTCATGACAGCTCTTATAAGTGAGGTTTTTCCGCAGCCGTTATTGCCGATAATTGCTGTAAGCTGTCCAGGCTGAATGTCAAAGCTTACATTCTGTACAGCACATTTGCTTCCATAATATACTGATACATCTGAAACATATAATTCAGGATTGAATAAATCGGACATTATGCAACCTCCTTTTTGTTAGCTTTGATAAGCAGGATTATAAGCAGCGGTGCACCAAGGAGTGATGTAAATATGCTTACAGGGAGTTCCGATGAGGATACACTTCTTGCAAATATATCAGCAAGTGTCATGATGATGGCACCAGCCAGTCCGCTTGATATGTATGTGAATCTGTCATTGCGTCTTGTGAGTAATCTGGCAATGTGAGGTGCAATAAGTCCAATAAAACTGATAAGTCCGGTTACACATATAATTGATGATACGATTAACGTTGCAATCATTAATATGATAAAACGGAGAACTGTGACATTGACACCGAGAGAGGCAGCTTCATCCTCATTTATCGAGAGAATGAGAATCTGTCTGTATAATAAAGTCATGATTATAAAGCCTGCACATGTTACAAAAAAAGGAATAGCAAGGCTGTTCTTTGAAACACCGTTAAGGCTTCCCATGATCCAGTATTCAATAGAAGCAAGCTGTTTTTCAGGATCTGCAGCAAGTTTGAGAAACATAAAATTGTCTGTGCTACAGAATGAATGGCAATACCAGCAAGTACAATTGTGTAACTGTTTCTGCCGGGAACAAGATAAGCCACAAGTAATGTGATTATAAGGGCAATTATTCCTCCGGCAAATGCGGATATTGATACAACAGGGGTTAAAGACGAAACCGCAACTATAGCAAAGCTGCGCCGGCACTTGCACCGGAAGAAACACCGACAACATCAGGTGATGCCAGTGGATTTTTAAATATCATCTGATATACATAACCAGATATTGAAAGGCCAAAGCCTCCAATAATACCCATAATGGCGCGTGGAAGTCTTAGTCTTTTAAAGACCATAATTGACATAGTGTCCCCTGACAGCAGTCCTTTTAATGTGAGTGGATACTGTCCGGTAAGAACTGACCATGTAAACACTGCTATAAGAAGCAGTGCCCACATGACAGATAATAGTATAATTTTGTTCCGGTAATTATTAATATTCTTGAACATAAATCATCCTTAATTATTTTGCAGGTGTAAATCCATAAAAGCTTTCATAGAATTTAGTTACACAAGTTTCATAGAAATCTTTAGTTACCTTTTCTGGGTGAAGAACAGAAGCAATGTATATACTTCCAAGGAAGCTTCCAACTGGAGAATCCCATGCTTCGATATCGTTAGGAAGCTTTACTACATTTTGTTCTTAACAGCATTGCAGCCGGTAAGATTAGCATCGTTTAAGATGTCATCAACTGAGTAAGTTGCATCAGCAGCGATAACGATGTAATCAGGGTTCCATGCAAGAATCTGCTCGTAAGAAACATTTGCCCAGTAAGTATCTGTAAGTTCAGAAGCAACATTTTACCACCTGCGTTAGTAAGCAGAGTATTCTGATACATCTTGCTTCCGGCAGTTGAGAGAACAGAGCTGTTACCTGCAAGGTATACAGATGGTGTATTTTCGCCAGAAACATTAGTCTTGTTATCAGCTAAAATGTCTTGATTGAATTATTAAGTGCTTCAGCACGTCCTGCATTGTTAGTAATCTTTCCAACAAGAGTTATGCATTCCTCTAAAAGTGACTGGTCTTCTGGATTCACAACAATAGCCTTGATTCCAAGACTTTCAAGAGTATCAGCTGTTTTCTTTAATTTTATTGGAAGAAATACAACATCAGGTGCAGCAGCTACACATGCTTCTGTATTAAATTCCTTGGCTGTTCCCATGTTAGGAAGGCTTACAATTGCAGGAGCTGCAAGCTTGTAAATATTTCTTGTGTTAGCCTTGGCTTCAATTCCAACGAGTTTATCCTGTAATCCAAGTGCAAGAAGAAGGCTTGTTGAAATGTAGTAAGATGATGCAATCTTTTCTGGAGCCTTTTCAAATGTTACGGTTCTACCAGCCTGGTCAGTAACAGTAAGAGGATAGCTTACGCCAATCTCATTAAACTGTGACATTACGTCAAATGCTGAAGTAGTAGCTTCTTCTGTGCCCTTATCAGCAGTTGTAGAATTGCCGCATGCTGCTAATGAAAAAGCATGAGTATTGCTAAAAGAGGGCGGTAAATCTTTAAAATTTTTCATGTTAAAATCCTTTCTGCGAATTGGTTTGTGGGGGGTTGTTAGAACGGACGCCACGAAAAATAGTTGAGTCCAACGCAGGACACGCTTTCGCTGCTATACGAATCGTAAGATTCGTATTTCGCCACAACGGTACTAGGTTCGCGGGAATTTGTTGTCACTTCGTGTCAACTATTCCCGCTACCAAGTACCGGCGGCCAAAGCATCCTGTGTTGGACTCAACTATTTTTCGTGGCTGACTTCCTAACAATTATCCAACAAATTAATTTACATAAATAGTAGCGAATGAATTTTATCAGATTGACAAGGGTTTTACAAGCCGTTATATTTATATAAGGAAAGAGAATGAGATTTTTATCGATTTCTTGGTGAGTAAAGAATTTAGTAGTGAAGGATGACAGACAGGTTGTGGCGGGCACAGACCGATGCCAGCAGGCGAGGGCTCGATTTGCAGCTGTGTGGGAGTTATGCCGCCATATGCTTAAAGGTGTGCAGAAAATCTCGTTCAAGCGTAGCGCGTTTGATTTTCTGCACACTAATAGCTTTGCAGATGGCGGCATTTACTCCCACTAAGCTAACTGCCATGAGACATCACCTGCAGGTAACGGGTCTGCGCCCGTCACAACCGTCCGTTGTTCATATCACTAATAAATAGATTGGAGTTTTATGCTTACTATACAGAATTATAAGAAAGTAGAAAGCCTTGAAGAAGCCTATGAGCTTAATCAGAAAAAGCTAACCGTATTGTCGGCGGCATGATGTGGATGCGTATGGGCGACAACAGAATGAATACTGCTATTGATATGTCAGGGCTTGGACTTGATAAGATTGAAGAATCAGATGAAGAATTTAAGATTGGCTGTATGGCTACTTTAAGACAGTTAGAAGTTCATGAGAGTTTTAATGAATATACAGATGGCTGTGCTAAGGAGGCTTTAAGACATATTGTAGGTGTGCAGTTCAGAAATCTTGCAACAGTTGGTGGAAGTATATATGGAAGATATGGATTTTCTGATGTGCTTACGCTTTTAATCGGACTGGATTCTTATGTAGAACTATACAAGGGAGGCATTGTTCCATTAACTGAGTATGCTGACCGTGATTATGACAGGGACATTGTTGTTAATATTATTGTTAAGAAAAGACCGGTGAATATGTTTTATGAAGCAGTGAGAATAACAGAAACAGATCTGCCGGTGCTTACATGTGCAGGAGTAAAGTTTAAAGATACTGGAGTCTGCAACATCTGCATAGGTGCAAGACCGGGAAGAGCAATTGTTGTTAAAGATACAGAAGGAATACTTGCAGGCGGTATTAACGAGAAGTCAGTAGAAGAATTCAGTACATTTGTTAAGAAAAATGTGCCTACAGCGGGCAATATGAGAGGAAGTGCTGAGTATAGAAGCCATCTTGCAGGCGTTCTTGCAGGCAGGGCACTTCAGAATATTAACAGAGATTAATTGGTGATTACGGATTGGAGAATATATGTTAGTTGATATTAAGTTGAATGGAAAATCTGTTAAAGCAGATATTACGGCAGACATGACACTCTATGAATTCGTGAGAGAGCATGGCTGTTACAGCGTAAAATGTGGCTGTGAAACATCTAACTGTGGCTTATGTACAGTATTTCTTAATGATAAGCCTGTCCTTTCATGTTCAGTTCTTGCAGCAAGAGCAGACAAATGCAGTGTTACAACACTCGAAGGATTACAGGAGGAGGCGTCTGAATTTGTCACATTTATAGCAGACCATGGGAGCAGAGCAGTGCGGATTCTGTAATCCGGGATTTGTTATGAATGCATTGGCACTTTTCAGAGAGAATCCTTATCCTGATGAAGAGGAGATAAAGGAGTTCCTTTCAGGAAATCTGTGCAGATGTTCAGGTTATGAGGGACAGTTAAGAGGAATTATGAATTTCCTTGAGGCAAAGAAAGCAAAGGAGGCTGAATAAATGAAGTCGGTTAATAAAGCTATCAGAAAGAAAGATGCGATGGAACTGCTTCTTGGAAAGCCGGTGTATACAGATGATATTGCACCTAAGGACTGCCTTGTTGTAAAGCTTCTGCGCTCACCATATGCCAACGCATTTGTAAAGAATATTAATACTGATATTGCGATGAAGGTGCCGGGAATAGAAGCAATATTTACATATAAAGATGTTGACCAGAATATGAAAAGATTCACATGTGCAGGTCAGACATATCCTGAGCCAAGTCCTTATGACAGGCTTATTCTTGATAAGCATGTAAGATTCATAGGCGATCCGGTTGCCATTGTTGCAGGTGCTGATGAACGCTGTGTTGATAAGGCAATGAAGCTTATTAAGACAGAATATGAAGTGCTTGAACCATTGCTTGATTTCACTAAGGCAAAGGATAATGAGATCCTTGTACACCCTGAGGATAACTGGGAGGCATTATGTCCTGTTGAGCTGATAATAAAGAAATCTGTGTGCGCATGATGAGAGCGGCAACGGAGATATCGATAAAGTGTTAGATGAGTGTGATATTGTGATTGACAGGACATATCATACTAAGGCATGCCAGCAGAGCATGATGGAGACTTTCAGAACTTTCTGTACAATAGATACTTATGGAAGACTTCATGTCGTAAGTTCTACACAGATAGTATTCCATTGCAGGAGAATTATTTCACATGCACTTGGAATATCGCCATCTAAGATAAGAGTTACCAAGCCAAGAATCGGAGGCGGATTTGGAGCAAAGCAGACATCTGTGTCAGAGATATATCCTGCATTTGTTACATGGAAGACCAAGAAACCGTCTAAGATTATATTTTCAAGGGAAGAAACACAGTCAGCTTCATCACCAAGACATGAGATGCAGATGCATGTAAGACTTGGTGCAACTAAGGATGGTATTGTAAAAGGAATTGATTTATACACATTATCTAATACAGGTGCATATGGCGAGCATGGGCTACAACAGTAGGTCTTTCTGGACACAAGTCAATTCCATTATATGGAAGGCAGAGGCGTTCCGTTTTGTAAGTGATGTTGTATATACTAATATAATGTCAGCGGGTGCTTACAGAGGTTATGGTGCGACACAGGGTCTTTTGCAGTTGAGTCGGCTGTAAAATGAACTGGCAGACAAACTTCATATGGACCCGTTTGAAATCAGATTTAAGAACATAGTAAAAGAGGGCGATGTAATGCCTGCTTACTATGGACAGGTTAATACAAGCTGTGCACTTGACAGATGTCTTGCAAAGGTCAAAGAGATGATTAAATGGGATGAGAAATATCCTATGAGAAAGATTTCTGATACTAAGGCACGTTTTGTCGGAATGGGCATGGCAATGCAGGGCTCAGGTATATCAGGAGTTGATGTCGGCAGTGCGACACTAAAGCTTAATGATGAAGGTGTATATACTATGAACATCGGAGCTGCTGATATGGGAACAGGCTGTGATACAATACTTGCACAGATTGCAGCAGAGGTTCTTGAATGCAGCACAGACGATATAAGTGTATTTGGTGCAGATACTGACATATCACCTTATGATTCAGGTTCATACGCATCAAGTACAACATATGTAACTGGTAAGGCTGTTGAAAAATGTGCATTAGAGCTTAGAGACAGAATCGAAAAGCTTGGTGCTAAGATGTTAGGCTGCGAGAAATGTGATGTCACATTTGACGGAAAGAAAGTAATATGCGAATCAGGTGAGAACAAGGATAAATGTGTAACCCTGGCCGATATATCAACAGCATCCATGTGTGGTAATGATATAGCACTTTCAGTTACCAATACACATACATCACCTATTTCACCACCACCATTCATGGTTGGAGCAGCGGAGGTCGAGGTTGACCTTCTCACAGGTGAGAGCCGTGTTGTTGAGTATGACGCATGTGTTGATTGTGGAACACCTGTTAATCCTAACCTTGCAAGAGTACAGGCAGAGGGTGGTATCTTACAGGGAATTGGAATGACAATGTCAGAGAATATCACATATTCAGATAAAGGCAAGCTGTATGAGAACTCATTTTTACAGTACAAGATTCCATCAAGAATGGATATTGGACATATTAATGTTGAGTTTGAGAGCAGTTACGAGAATGCAGGTCCTTTTGGTGCTAAATCAATCGGAAGGTTGTAATTAATACACCGCTTCCTGCAATTACAGATGCATTAAGCCATGCGGCAGGAAAGAGATTTTACGAGCTTCCTATAACTCCTGACCAGATTGCAATGGCAAGACAGAAGTGATTATTTTGAGGAAATGAATGAAAGAAGAGATTAAATTATCAGATCATTTTGGATATAGGAAACTCATGAGATTCACAATGCCATCAATTGTTATGCTGATATTTACATCTATATATGGCGTTGTTGATGGCTTGTTTGTTTCTAACTTTGTAGGTAAAACTTCATTTGCAGCAGTTAATCTGATTATGCCGGTGCTTATGATTCTTGGCTGCGTCGGTTTATGTTTGGAACAGGTGGTGGCGCACTTATTGCAATGTCACTTGAGAGGGAAAGAGAAGGCAAGCCACATATTCTCGTTTATAGTGGCATTTTCAGCAATATGCGGTATTGTATTAGGACTTCTTGGTATTATATTGATAAGACCTGTTGCCATGATGCTTGGTGCAGAAGGAAAGCTTCTTAGTGACTGTGTATTATATGGAAGAATTATTCTTGCGGCATTACCTTTATATATTGCAGTTTGAGTTTCAGTGTCTGTTTGCAACAGCGGAAAGCCTAAGCTTGGTCTGTATGTGACTGTGGCAGCAGGTGTTACCAATATGGCGCTTGATGCACTTTTGTTGCAGGATTCAGATGGGGGCTTGTCGGTGCGGCACTTGCAACTTCGATGAGTGAGCTTGTTGGAGGTGCAATTCCGGTTGTGTATTTTATGAAAAAGAACACAAGCCTTTTAAGATTAACAAAGTTCAGATTTGATATCAGAATACTTGGTAAAGCAGCATCTAACGGTGCGTCTGAATTCATGAATAATGTGTCAGCGTCTTTAGTAAGTATGCTTTACAATATGCAGTTGATGAAATATGCCGGAGAAAATGGAATTGCAGCTTATGGTGTTGTTATGTATGTCAATTTCATATTTCAGGCAATATTCATGGGATACTCAGTAGGAAGTGCACCTATTGTCGGATTTAATTATGGCTCTGGTAATAAAAGAATTAAAGAGTATTCTTGGAAAGGTATAAGAATTATCGTTGTTGGAGCATTTACAATGTTTGTGCTGGGACAGGTTCTTGCAAGACCGCTTGCGCAGGTGTTTGTCGGGTATGATAAGGAATTATTCGACATAACTGTTGCAGGTTTCATGATTTTTCATGTTCGTTTCTGTTTTCAGGCTTCCCGATATTAGGTTCGTCATTCTTCACAGCACTTAGTGATGGCCTTACATCAGCATTGATATCGTTTCTTAGGACCCTTGTATTTCAGGTGACAGCAGTGCTTATTCTGCCTGTGTTTTCAAGCTTACAGGTGTGGATGTCAGTAGTTGTGGCAGAATTTCTTGCTATGATTGCAACCATAATTTTCCTTGTTGCGAAGAAGAAAAATATGGGTATTAAGTACTAAAAGCGATTGACCGCAATGCTTAGTGATGATAGAATTATTTCTTATAATATGACAGATAATTTACTTACGAAAGGAATCATTACTATGAATTTTCTTGAAGAAAGAATTATGAAGGACGGAGTTGTCAAAGAAGGCAACATTCTTAAAGTAGACAGTTTTCTTAATCATCAGATGGATGTTAAGCTTTTCAAGCAGATGGGCGAAGAATTTAAGAGAAGATTTGCCGGAAAGAATATTAATAAGATTATAACAATTGAGGCTTCAGGAATTGGTATTGCATGTATAGTTGCAGAATGCTTTGATGTACCGGTTGTATTTGCAAAGAAGTCACAGAGTGTCAATATTGATGGTGATGTGTATTCTGCGGAAGTTGAATCATTTACACATAAGTGCAAGAATCAGGTTCTTATATCTAAGAAGTTTGTAGGTCCGAGGATCATGTACTTATTATTGATGATTTTCTTGCAAATGGCTGTGCACTTCAGGGACTTATATCTATTGTCAATCAGGCAGGCGGAACTGTTGAAGGTATTGGAATCGCAGTTGAGAAGGGCTTCCAGCAGGGAGGACAGATTATCCGTAACCTTGGATACCAGCTGGAATCTCTGGCTATTGTTGATGGAATGAATGCTGCAGATGGCAGTATTAATTTCAGAGAGGAGTAATCATGAATGAATATCAGTTTTTCACCAGTAGATGTCGTATTTGGATGCGGAAGTCTTTCTAAGCTTCATACTCTTAAGATCAGAAAGAAAGCACTTCTTGTTATAAGCAATGGAAAGTCTGCAAGGATGAATGGTTCACTTGACAGAACAATAGATGAACTTAAACAGGCTGATGTTTCATATGTGCTTTATAACGGAATAGGAGCTAATCCGCTGAAGTCAGCAGTTGAAGAAGGTGCAAGAATTGGTCGCAAGAATGGAGTTGACTTTGTTGTTGCTTTAGGCGGTGGTTCAGTTATGGATGCGGCTAAGAATATGGCAATGTTCATTCCACAGCCATCAGATAATCTGTGGGATTATGCTAACAGTCCATCAGGTGGAAAGATGACACCTCCTAATGAGATGCTTCCATGGATTGCAATTACTACATCAGCAGGAACAGGCTCAGAGGTTGATACTATCGGAGTAATTTCTAATCCTGATACTAATGAAAAGATTGGTATTGGTGGAATGGCGGGGATGTTTGCAAAGTATGCAATTGTTGACCCTGAGCTTATGAAAACAGTTCCACCGAAATTCACTGCATATCAGGGATTTGATGCACTTTTCCATTCATTGGAAGGGTATATAAGCAACAAACATAATATTATGGGAGATATGATTCAGCGTGCCGCGATTGAAAATATCGGACATTATCTTGCAAGAGCAGTTAAGGATGGCAATGATATTGAGGCAAGAGAACATGTTGCATACGCTAATACAATGTCTGGCTATTCAATGGTTGTAACATCATGTATATCAGAACATTCTATGGAGCATGCAATGAGTGCATATCACCCTGAACTTCCTCATGGAGCAGGACTTATCATGCTGTCTAAGGAGTACTTCACATTCTGGATTAATAAGCATGTATGTGATGAACGCTTCATTGATATGGCACATTTTCTTGGAATGAAAGATGCGTCTAAACCGGAAGATTTCATCACAGCACTTCTTGAATTACAGAAGGCATGTGGAGTTGATGACCTTAAGATGTCTGATTACGGAATAAAGAAGGAAGAAGCAATGACACTTGCCAAGAACGCAAGGGCAACAATGATGAGATTGTTCGTAAGAGACCCTCAGGAAACTACTGATGAAGAGATTGCGGGTATATACGAGAGAGCGTATAGATAATATTTATTAATTATAGGTATAATATTCACATGATGAATGTTGTACCTTTTTTAATAAAAATGAGGTATTTCTAATGTTTAGATAATATATATTGACATACATAATTATATATGATATTAATATATTTAAAGAATAAAATCTTTTCTAAAGTAACATGGTGTTGATTGCTTCAATAATCAACACCAGTTGCTTATCAAAGCTGGATATTCATAGATTAACATACATCTATGAAAGTTCATTTATAAAGGTTTATTTTTCTAAAAACATTTATAGACATTCATTCAGCAAAATCCACATAACACATAATTGAATAATGCAGACTTGTTTTAGGTATCCGTAAATGCTAATATACATATATAGAAAGAATATTTATTAGTATATGTGCGTGGATATCTGCCTGTGAAAGAGACGAGGAGGATATCTATGGCAGAGAAAAGAGACAATGTAACATCTAAATATAAGGACAATGTATTCTGTATGTTATACAGAGATAAGAGAAATCTTTTAGAACTGTATAATGCACTTAACAATTCAGCTTACACGAATGTGGATGATTTGCAGGTTACGACATTGAATGGAGGCTCATACATGAAATATAAGAATGATGCCTCATTTTTACTTAGCATGAACCTGTATATGTTTGAACAGCAGTCTAGCAAGAATCCTAATATGCCGTTAAGATTTTTGCACTATGTATCAGATGTGTTCAGAGAGTTGTTCAGCAATTCCATGCTTCACAGAAGAAGTATGATTAAGATTCCTGTTCCGCATTTTGTGACATTTTACAATGGTCTGGAAAAATGGATTGAAGATGAGGATGAAATCAGGCTGTCAGATATGTATGAGATTCCGTCAGATAATCCAGAGCTGGAGCTTAAGGTGCGTGTTATCAACATTAATAAAGATGTACATATCCTTAATAAGTGCAAAACGCTGCGTGATTATATGACATTTGTTAATAAGGTCAGATTCAAGATGGGTGTTGAAGGGGACGATGTCAGGATTGCGGTAACAGAGGCGATGGACGAATGTATAGATGAGGATATACTTGTCGATTTCTTTGAACAGCACAGGGAGGAGGTCGTTGAAGTGAGCATATATGATTATGATGAGGAAGAAGTCAGAAGGACATTATTTGAAGAAGCAAAGGAAATGGCTAAAGAAGAATTAAAAGAAACAGTTATAGAAGAATTAAAACGAGAAGCAAAAGAAGAATTGACCAAGAAGTATTTGCAGAGGGTGAACAGAGCGGAGAACAATTAAAGATAGTTAATCAGATTATAAAAGGTAAAGAAGTCAAAAACTCTGGAGACAATAGCCTCAGAACTAGAGGAAGAAGAGGCAGATATAAAGCCAATATACGATGCAGTAGTTTCATCTGCCCCTGATTATGATATTAATGTAATTAAAGATAGATTAGACAATATGTAAGAAAGTTATTTCTTCATAAATGAAACAAAATCAAATTTCTTATCAAGCCATCTGCCGACAAGGCCGATGGCTTTTCCCATTGTAAATGCAGCAACAACAGTACCGATGCCAAGACCCTTAATATGACCTAATATCAGGCCGGTAAGACATGCAGTTACGGCAAGGCATATAACATCGAAAGAAATCTTGATGCGTGAATATGCAACGCCAGTGATGTCAGCAAGTTCACGAGGGAACAGGTCAGTAGGAATAATTGGAAGCTTGCATCTGTTAGAAAGAGCTATGCCGAGACTTATCAGGCAGTAGCTTATAATAAAGTACACAATTCTGAATCCGATTGCAGTTGGGAGCATTGGAACCCACATATTGTGCATGTCGATGCATTCACCAAATATGAATCCGACAACGAATGAAAACAGATATGATGGTACGAACTTCTTTCGCAGAATCATAAGGCTGAGTACAAGAAGTCCCTGGAACATATATGTAAATGTACCAAGAGTAATCTTAGGGAAGACTTCGGAAAAAGCATATGGAACGCTTGAGATTGCAGATATTCCAGTTCCTGAGTAAAGCATAAGCACAACTCCAAGGCTGTTGATTATAACAGCAAAGGCAAGAACAAGCTCACCTCTAAGCGTAGTCTTAACATTTTCAGAAACAGAACCAGCATTTAAATCTATTGCACTATCAATTGAACTCATAATGAATCCCTTTCCTTTTTAATAAAGAACATAATCACAGTCTCTAAGTGTAGTTTCATTATTGATTAATAACAAATGAATAATTTCAATGAAATTATAGATTTTGTCTATAGAACTGTTTATAATTAAGATAATAAATGTGCTCAGGAGGCTGTCTATGAATATATATAATCTTAGATATTTCGTTACACTTGCAAGAATCCGCCAGTACACGAAGGCGGCAGAGGAATTATGCATTACACAGCCGAGTCTTAGTCATGCAATTTCACAGATGGAAAAGGAACTTGGTGTTAAACTCTTTGAAAAAACGGACATAAGATAACTCTGACTCAATTCGGAGAGGAGTTTCTTTCTTATGCAGAAAAGACTCTTGATGTGTTAGATGATGGAATTGCTTCTATTAAAAGAAGTGCAATGGGAAATGGAACGATAAGATTAGGATTTGTAAGACCATTGGGAATAAGCTATGTCCCTCGGATGGCGGCAGCATTTATAAAGAAGAATCCGAAGCTTGATATAGATTTTACGTTTCACACAGATGTTACGGGCAGGCTGCTTGACGATATGCAGCTTGGAAAGTATGATTTGTTGTTCTGTTCCAAGCCATCAGAAGAATATCATTTTACGGCTGAGCCCGTTATGAAGCAGAGACTGGTGCTTATTACTCCCAAAGGACATCCGCTGGCTAAGAAAAGGAAAAGGAGCATTAATCTTGCAGAGACAGCCGGGTATTCATATGTATGTTTTGACAAGAACTCTGGAATAAGAAGCATATTTGATGAAATGTTGAAAAGATCGGACATAACAGTAAAGGTTGCATATGAAACTGAGGAAGATCAGGTTATTGCCGGGCTGGTTGCTAATGGATTCGGAATAGCGGTAGTTCCATATATGGATATATTGGAAAAGATGTCTGTAGAAATATTTGAAATCGAGTCACCTGAATATGAGAGAAGCTTTATATGGTTAATGATAATAGTACATACATGTCTCCTGCTGTAGAGACGTTCAGGAACTTTGTTATAGAGAATACAAGTGTTTTAACGGCTTTGTAGATATTAATATAATTAATGAATAACCGGATATATCTTAATTAAATGACAAATTTGTAGAAAAATTAACAGATTTTATTGACATATTTTTGACAAATTTTAATGAAATTATTAAATAAAAATAAAGTTTGACAGAATTCAATGTAAAAATAACAAAATGAACGCTGGTCACAAATGATTTTTGTTAAAATGTACGATTATTAAAGGGGAAATAGTGTCAAACCTAGGCAGAATCTAGGCTTGACATTATTTTTTTTGTGGAATAAAATCCGTGAACAGAAAAGAAATATGTTTCATATTTAGAAAGGAGGTCGTGCAGATGGATGCTTTGGTAGAAGGGCTTATGGAAGAACTTAATTGCGAGACAGTGTTCACTATACCTTTGTTTGGTGGAATCCCAGTATATGAATCCGTTGTTGTTACATGGATTATCATGGCTGTTGTGTTTCTGTTGTGTATTCTGCTAAGCCGAAATCTAAGTGTGGAAAACCCCAGTCGCAGACAGGTAGTTGTAGAAACAGCAATAAAGGGACTCAATGATTTCTTCACTGAGACGGTAGGAGAAAAAGGAAAGGCATACATTCCATATCTGTCAGCAATTGCTATTTACATAGGAATTGCGAACCTGATAGGACTGCTTGGTTTCAAGCCGCCAACTAAGGATATGAATGTCACAGCAACACTGGCGTTGATGAGTATTGTACTTATTGAGGTCGCAGGAATCAGAGCCAGAGGAACTAAAGGCTGGCTTAAGAGTTTTGCAGAGCCAATGCCGATAATACTTCCTATTAATATTCTGGAAGTATTTATCAAGCCCTTATCACTTTGCATGCGATTATTCGGTAATGTTTTAGGTTCATTTGTAATCATGGAATTATTAAAGATGGTAGTTCCAGCAGTTTTACCGGCAGTATTCAGTTGTTACTTCGATATATTCGATGGACTGATACAGGCGTATGTTTTCGTATTCTTAACTGGTCTTTTATAAAAGAGGCTACAGAGTAAGAGTATATGTAACAAGAATAAATGTTTTAAAAAGGAGATTATTATTATGTCAACAATTTTAGTAGCAATCGGAGCAGGTATAGCAGTATTAACAGGTATCGGTGCTGGTCTTGGTATCGGTAAGGCAACAAGCAGTGCAGTAGACGCTATCGCAAGACAGCCAGAGGCAGAAAGCAAGATTAGTAAGTCACTTCTTTTAGGTTGTGCCCTTGCAGAGGCAACAGCTATTTATGGTTTCGTTATCGCCCTTCTTATAATCCTTTTCTTAGGCTAATAACATTTATGGAAAGATAACTAAGACAAGATAGAAAGGAAGGCGAAGCTAGTGTTAAGTATAGATCCATGGAATATATTATGGACAGTAGTCAATCTGCTCGTCTTATATCTGGTGTTTAAGAAGTTCCTGTTTAAGCCTGTTATGAAAGTAATCAATGCAAGAGAAGATATGATTAAGCAGCAGTTTGATGATGCTAAGAAGAGTCAGGAAGAAGCAGATGCATTAAAGGCTTCATATGACGAAAAGCTTGAAAGTGCGAAGACTGAAGCTGATGAGATTATTGTAAATGCTAGAAACAGAGCACAGGAAGAGCATGAGGCAGCTTTGGAAAGACCAGAAAAGAAACAGAAGTAATGCTTGAAAAGGCAAAGGCTGATATAGCTACAGAGAAAGAAACGGAAGCTGCACAGGCAGATATTGCAAGACTCGCTCTCATAGCTGCAAGAAAAATCGTAAAGACAGGTGATGCTCATGACGCAGGCAGCAGTAAATAATGCAATAGTTTTACACCGGTTGTCTGTGAGCAGAGGATGTAAGAAGGGCTGATGAGTTTACAGCAAAACTTCAGAACTTCAGAAAATTCTCACGAATCCTGAAATACCTCTTGCAAAGAAATACGACATCATTGATAAAGTGTTTGCACTTGATGATACCAAGGAGCTTATGAAGAATTTCATTAAAGAAATGTGTAAGCTTAGTTATTGTGATGAGATGAGAGACATATTTGACTCATATTACAGAATTGATGATGAAGCAAACCACATTTTAAAAGCAGAGCTTATAAGTGCAGACAGCAGTGATGAAGATGATAATGCAAAGCAGGCACAGGATTTCTTAAAGAGCAGATATCCGGATTATACAATTGAACTGACAAAGACAGTGGATGCGGATCTCTTAGGCGGATATGTTATAAGAGCGCATCACAAGGAATACGACAGAAGTTTTGAAGGACGTTTTGTCAGCTTGAAAGAAAATTAACTGGGAGGTGACCCCTGTGGAGCGCAATTAGTGCAACAGATATTATCTCCATTATCCAGAGTGAGATTGAGAATTTCAATTGGGATGAAGCAAGCCGTGAGACCGGTAATGTAATATGGGTCGGTGATGGAATTGCTACTGTATACGGTATTGACCATGCAATGTATGGTGAAATCGTAGTATTTGATAATGGAGTAAAAGGAATGGTTCAGGATATCCGTGAGAATGAGATAGGTGTTATCTTGTTCGGCAGGGATACAGGAATCAAAGAAGGAACTAAGGTTGTAAGAACCAAAGAAAAAAGCCGGAATTCCGGTAGGCAGCGCATTTGTAGGAAGAGTAATCAATGCACTTGGCGAGCCTATTGATGGAAAAGGCGATATTAAAGAAGAAGATTATAGACCAATCGAGGAAGATGCCTGGTATCGTAGACCGTAAGTCTGTAAGCACACCAATGGAAACAGGAATACTTTCAATTGATTCAATGTTCCCAATTGGCCGTGGACAGCGAGAACTTATCATTGGTGATCGTCAGACTGGTAAGACATCAATTGCCACAGATACAATTATTAACCAGAAAGGTAAAGGTGTTATCTGTGTATGTTGCAATCGGGCAGAAGGCATCTACAGTTGCCAAGGTTGTATCAACACTTACTAAGCATGGTGCAATGGATTATTCAATTGTTGTATCTTCAACAGCGAGTGATCCTGCATCACTTCAGTATATAGCTCCATATGCAGGTACTGCAATGGCAGAGCATTTCATGCATCAGGGAAAAGATGTTCTTATTGTATATGATGATTTGAGCAAACATGCGGTAGCGTATAGAGCACTTTCCTTCTGCTTGAAAGATCATGGACGAGAGGCTTATCCTGGAGATGTATTCTATCTTCATTCAAGACTTCTTGAAAGATCAAGCCGTTTAAGTGATGCGTTAGGTGGAGGCTCAATAACAGCACTTCCTATAATAGAGACACAGGCTGGTGATGTATCAGCATATATTCCAACAAATGTTATCTCTATCACAGATGGTCAGATATTCCTTGAAACTAATTTGTTTAATTCAGGTATGAGACCAGCCGTTAATGTAGGTCTTTCGGTTTCACGAGTTGGTGGTGCAGCCCAGACTAAGGCAATGAAGAAGGCATCAGGAAGCATAAGAATTGACCTTGCACAGTACAGAGAGATGGAAGTATTTACACAGTTTGCATCAGATCTTGATGATGCAACTAAAGGCACAGTTACAGCACGGAAAAGCTCTTATGGAGCTTTTAAAGCAGCCACTCTGCCATCCACTTTCAATGCATGAGCAGGTTATGACACTAGTTATGGCTAACAACGGCGTATTTGATGAGATACCTACTAAGGAAGTTAAGAAACACCAGACAGAATTACTTGAATTCATAGATCTCAAGCATCCTGAAATAGGAAAGCAGATTGAAGATAAGAAAGAGATTAATGATGAGCTGGTTAAGAATATTCTGGAAGCAGTAAAAGAATTTGCATAATGCATGTGTGCTAAAAGAAAGGTAAGCGTATAGATATGGCAAACACAAAGGAAATTCAGGATCGAATAAAAGTATCAATGATACATTAAAGATTACTAATGCCATGTATATGATTTCTTCTTCCAAGCTTAAGAAATCTAAGAAAATGCTTTCAGACACGGAACCATACTTTTTCACTCTGCAGTCAGAAATGAGCCGAATCTTAAGACATATACCTGATATAAGCAGTATATATTTTAAGACAAATGAGGATAAAGACGCAGCGGATAAAAAGGTAGGCTACATAGTTATTACTGCTGATAAGGGACTTGCAGGTTCATATAACCATAATGTTTTAAAGATTGCGCAGGAGCAGCTTGAAAAGAATCCTAATCATTCATTATTCGTATTAGGAGAACTTGGACGACATTATTTTGAACAGCGCGGTATTGAGATTGAGAAGCAGTTCCACTATACAGTTCAGAATCCTACTCTTAACAGAGCAAGAAATATTTCAGAAGAAATAATAGAACTGTACAGAAAAGGTGAACTTGATGAGGTGTATATCATATACACAAGTATGATTAATGCTATTCAGGAGGAAACACAGATTGAACAGCTTCTTCCTCTTAAGAAGGCAGATTTCAATATCCAGATACCGGTTGATTTCAAAAGAGAGGAACTTGCATTAAAACCTTCCCCAGAAGTAGTTATGGACAGAATTGTTCCTGATTATATAGTTGGTTTCGTATACGGAGCTTTGGTAGAGTCATTCTCCTGCGAACAGAATGCCCGTATGATGGCGATGGAGGCTGCATCAAAGAGTGCAAAGGATATGCTGCACGATCTTGATATACAGTATAACAGAGCCAGACAGGCTTCAATCACACAGGAAATAACTGAGGTTATCGCTGGTGCGAAGTCGCAGAAGAAGAAACGAAAGAAATAATGCGACGGATAGGAGATAATATGAGTAATAAAGGAAAGATTATACAGGTAATGGGATGTTGTCGATGTAGCGTTCGAAGATGAGAACCTTCCGGCAATCAGGGACGCACTTGAAGTTAATAATGGTGATAAAAATGTGTAATGGAAGTTGCACAGCATATCGGTAACGACACAGTCCGCTGTATTATGCTTGCTTCCAGTGAAGGTCTTTGCAGAACATGGAAGTAACAGCTACAGGCAGTGGCATTAAGACTCCTGTTGGAGAGAAAACTCTTGGCCGTCTCTTTAATGTATTAGGAGAGGCTATTGATGGTGGAGCAGCCAGACACAGAGGAGAAGTGGAAATCCACAGAGAACCTCCAACATTTGAAGAACAGAATCCTGCAGAAGAGATTCTTGAGACAGGTATCAAGGTAATTGACCTTTTGGCACCTTATGCAAAAGGTGGTAAGATTGGTCTGTTCGGTGGTGCCGGAGTTGGTAAGACAGTTCTTATTCAGGAACTTATCAGCAATATTGCAACAGAGCATGGTGGATATTCAATATTCACAGGTGTAGGAGAAAGATCAAGAGAAGGTAACGACCTCTGGACAGAAATGAAAGAGTCGGGCGTTCTTGAAAAACTGCCCTGTTTGGTCAGATGAATGAACCAGGAGCACGTATGCGTGTTGCTGAGACAGGACTTACAATGGCAGAATATTTCCGTGATGAGCAGCATCAGAACGTGCTTCTCTTTATCGATAATATTTTCCGTTTTACACAGGCTGGATCTGAGGTATCAGCTCTTCTTGGACGTATGCCTTCAGCCGTAGGTTATCAGCCAACACTTGCAACTGAGATGGGTGAATTACAGGAGAGAATTGCTTCTACAAAGAATGGTTCTGTAACATCTGTACAGGCAGTATATGTACCGGCCGATGACCTGACTGACCCTGCACCTGCAACAACATTTGCACATCTTGATGCAACTACAGTCCTTTCAAGAAAGATAGTTGAACAGGGTATCTACCCGGCAGTAGACCCTCTTGATTCTACATCAAGAATTCTTGAGCCGGACATTGTAGGTGAGGAGCATTATGAGGTAGCAAGAAAGGTTCAGGAAATCCTCAGAAGTACAAGGAATTACAGGATATCATTGCTATTCTTGGTATGGAAGAGCTTGCAGATGAAGATAAGGTTACAGTATTCAGAGCAAGAAAGATTCAGAAATTCTTATCACAGCCATTCCATGTTGCTGAGAACTTCACAGGTATTCTGGTGTATATGTTCCATTAAAGGAGACTATAAGAGGTTTCAAGGCAATTATTGATGGTGAGATGGACGAATATCCTGAGAACGCATTTTCAATGTAGGAACTATAGATGATGTTATTAAAAAGGCTGAGAAGATGCAGTAACATCCTGCCAGAAAGGAAAACTAATGGCTACAAGTTCATTTTATTTAAAAGTAATATCAGCTAACCGGGTGTTTTCGCTGGCAAATGCCGTTCTCTGATTGTGCCTGAGTTCGATGGACAGAAGGAAATTCTTGCCCATCATGAAGACATGGTTATTGCAATTGATGAAGGTCAGATGAAGTTCCAGCCAGAGGGCAGCGACGAGTGGATTCATGCTGTTGTTGGAATGGGATTTGTTGAAATCGTCAACAACCGTGTAACTCTTCTTGTTGAGACAGCAGAAAAGCCTGAGGAAATCGATGTAAGAAGAGCAGAGGAAGCTAAGCAGGGGCTGAGGAGAGACTTCGCCAGAAGCAGAGTATCCATGAGTATTATCACCAAGAGCAGCACTTGCAAGAGCTATGGCAAGACTTAAGGCAACATCTGGAAAGTAGAATTTATGATACATATGTGGGTTTGCACCTGCCAGAATGCTTGTGAATAGCATTCTGGCAGGTGCTTTTCGTGCAGGGATAATGGTTAGCCATGGCGTGGTGGATTGGACGTTAAAGTAGTGGAAAGCGCGCTGAAGTCCAAAAGGGAAGCCGAGCCGCGGCAGATCGGACGTTGAAGCGGTAGGAAGGCGTGTTAAAGTCCAAAAGGTGCCGAAGCATGTAGAATTGTTCTTTATAAGATACTTGTAAATAAATATTCAGCTTGCTATAATATGCAAGCTGTATTTTGTATACGAATAAAGTGATTGTAATTAACAAAATACACAATCAGGAGGAACTTAAGATGTTATCTATGAAAGAAGCGATAGAGAATTATGTGGAAGGTTGTGTTGGGAAGGTTGACTGTCCAGCATACAAGCTTTTTATGAAAGCCATACTTGCAGGAATGATGATTGCATTTGGCGCAGCCGGAAGCAGTGGCAGCACATGATATCGTCAATAGGAATTGCACGTCTGGTTGCAGGAGTTGTATTCCCAATGGGACTTATGATGGTTGTTATGACAGGTGCTGAGCTTTCACGGGAGACTGTCTGGCAATTATGGCAACTGTACAGAAGAAACATACAGCACTTAAGCTTATACGAATGCTTGTTGTAGTATATCTGGGAAATCTTCTTGGCTCGTTAATGCTTACATGTATTGATTATGTAAGTGGGCAGTATAATTATTCATCGGGAATACTTGGTGCATATACAATTAAAGTAGCGCTTGGTAAATGTAATCTTGATTTTACAACAGCGCTTGCATCGGGAATATTATGTAACATACTTGTGTGCAGCAGTTATGCTTGCGGCACGCAAAGGATGTGACCGGAAAACTGTTATGTTGTTTTTATAATACTGCTTTTGTTGTAAGCGGTTATGAGCATTGTGTTGCTAATATGTATTATGTACCTGCAGGAATGATAGCAAAACTTAATCCGTTATATGTGAAAGATGCTATGGAGCAATATGGTTATACAGCACAGCAGCTTAGTACATTGAATATACCGAATTTTATATTTAATAATCTTATTCCTGTTACAATAGGTAATATTGTTGGAGGAATGGCATTCTTCGGAATACCGTTGATGTATATTAATGGTGTTGGTGGAAAGAAGGCGTGATACATATCTTAAAGTATATGGATACGGATTGATGATTTAGAAGAAAATATATTATTACCTATGATTATTCCTTTAGAAACCATTAAAGCATAGGAAGATGTGCAGTAGAAGAATCACAGACGAACACAGACTTACGTATAATATGGACATGAATCAAAATCTGATAATATATTCCTGCAAGTTCCATTATGAAGATTAGCACCTGAAACATGGTGCTTTTTCTTTACACAAAAATTACATGGTTTAGGAGAATATTATATCGGTGGATAAAAATGTTATTATCTACTAGGAAAAAATATGAACATAAATGATGGGGCAAAATAGTGTATCGTCCAACTAGGTGATACATTTGCATCTGACAGCAAGATGGTCGCAGAATATAGAGCAGAACCTATAAGAAGATATTATTTCTATTGCTTATAGGCAGAAATATTAGGATTTCTGCTCATAAAGCGCAGATTTCATTGTAAATACCTATAAATCATGAAAACCACATTATCTATAGGCAATCTTTAGCTTCTGACAAGGATAATGTCTGATTCGAGAGAAGAATGTGCAGAAAATACCTATAAGCTGTCAGAATATACGACTACCTATAGGTATCATGACAAAAAATCAGACAAGACATTTTAATCAATAATAATATGCCTATAAATCTTGAAATATAGATATTCTTATAGAAATGTTTAACAACATTATAGTGGATTTATACAATATATACTACTAAATCAGAGCCAGCACCCATACAGCTATCATCTTGAACGTTATTCAGTAACAGATTTCTTGGCAGAACAGCAAGTCTTAACCCGACATATGTCAATACAGATTTAATATCTTATGTTTCAGTTGGCATTGCGTGTGCAATAATATTGCAACTCATATATATAAAGCTGAAGCGCAGAGCAGAAAACACCTCTTAATCAGCAATATACATTCTGATTAAGAGGTGTTTTTCTTCGTCCATTATTAGTAAGTATACTCATGGCGAGGGCGATAATAAAATGCCTGAAGCTGACTGTTACGGTTATAGGTAACTGTATAACAATCGGCTGGTGCATCAGCATAAGTCTCAGGATTAACTCTGATAGTTATTGTCTGTCTGTGAGACTGTCCACTGTTACCGTGTTCTGTACTGGTATTATCCTGTCCTACCCTTTGAGATTACTGATAGTCTGGACTGGGTACACTTTGAATTGCGAATAACTCCATTTGCTGCAATAATCCCTCCTTGGACCTTATTTCAAAATGTTACTTCTACATTATATATCGGTCAAACGTGTTATATTATTACATTGAATTTCTTTATAAAAATGTATGATAGAGGAAGATAATATGCATGATGATGGAGATGTTTATATGGGAGAATACAAGCCCCTTTGCTATAAAACTCATGAAATGTGATGGATATATTAAAATGGGCTCATAAAATGTGATTACAGCGTGGAAATTCCCTCATAGTACTATAACAGAATAAAGATATATACAAAATGCCCCATTCCGGATTAATCCGGAGTGGGGCTTATTATACGCATAAGCAGTTAATGCTTAATTAATCAATTTCTTTTTTCTTAATTCTGTCAAGATAATCTTTAGTTTCTTTAGCAACCACACCGTTTAAAGCAACGAGTGCAATAAGGTTAGGAATAGCCATCAGACCATTAAATATATCTGCAATTGTCCATACCGCAGATACTGTCATATAAGGACCAATGAATACGCAGAGGATATATATCCATCTGTATGCCTTGATGCATTTCTTCTTACCATTAGTAAGGTATTCAAGGCAGCGCTCAGAATAATAATCCCAGCCAAGAATAGTTGTAAATGCAAAGAATACGAGGCATAACATAAGAATAAATGAAGCAACTCCATCAGGGAATGGAAGTCCTAACTGGAATGCTTTAGTTGTTACTGCAACACCTTCAAGTCCCATATCGTAAGCTCCTGTAAGAACAATTGCAATACCTGTAATTGAACAGATGATAATAGTATCAATAAAAGTAGCTGTCATAGATACAAGACCCTGACGTACAGGTTCATTGGTACGAGCAGCGGCAGCGGCAATAGGTGCACTACCAAGACCGGCCTCATTAGAGAAGATACCTCTTGCAATACCCTTCTGCATAGCTACAACCATGGCACCAAGGGCACCACCAGCAGCGGCCTTAAGACCAAATGCACTCTGCACAATTGTAAGGATGGCAGCAGGAACATCTGTAATATTAAATAAAATAATAAGAATACCTGCTAAAAAATATGTTGCAGCCATGAAAGGAACAATAACCTGAGCAACTTTAGAAATTCTCTGGATTCCACCAATAAGAACAAGAGCAACACAGAATGTAAGGATAAGACAGCTTATAACTACAGTCCATGAATATGTTCTTCCAAATAATGAAACAGTCCATGCGTTGTTAGAATCAAAGAAATTATTAACAGCAGAAGAGATTCCATTCACCTGTGTAAATGTACCAATTCCTAAAAGACCAACGCCTATACCAAAGAAAGCAAATATCTTGGCAAGCCATTTCCACTTAGGTCCCATACCATGTTCAATGTAGTTAAAAGGACCACCAACAACATGACCGTCTTCGTCAACCTGTCTGAACTTAACTGCTAAGAGACACTCTGCGTACTTGGTAGCAGTACCAACTAAGGCAGCAAGCCACATCCAGAATAATGCACCAGGACCGCCTGAGACAATAGCAGTAGCAACACCTACGATATTACCTGTACCGATTGTTGCTGAAAGTGCTGTACATAGTGCTGCGAAACTGCTCACTTCACCATGCTTTCCATCAGTTTCGTCTTTGAAAATGTACTTAAAAGCACGTCCAAGATTAGTAAACTGAACACACTTAAGTCTGATAGTAAGAAACAGACCAACTGAAAGTATAAGGACAATGAGTGGAATTCCCCAGACATATGCGTCAATAGTAACGAGAATAGTATTGATTTTACTAAACATATTATGTATTCTCCCTTTTTATAAAAAATTAAGATAAATTTTACCATAAAACAATTTTTTTTTCAATTGAATACTGTTATTTCCTAATATAATAAATAATTTTGTTAAATGTTGCTTATTGACAAACTCTGTCAATTTATATATTATTGTTGAAAAAGAAGGCGTTTTGCAGATAAAGCAAGACGCTTTTTTCCTTATTATTAAGGTAATATCCGGAAGATATAATCGGGAGAGACTGTGTAAAAATGCAGCGCCGAAGGTGACAGCGAAAACTCTCAGGCAAAAGGACCGGTTATGGACGGAACTCTGGAGAGCTGTAATTATCAGCACCGAAGAAGCAATTTCTAAGCATAGAGATGAGAAATATTGAGGCTGATTTGCTTGGGGAGAATCTTTCAGGTTTTTAACAGAGGCATAGGTGTATTAAAGTGCGCCTGTAGCCTCTTGTTTTTATGTAAAGATATATTAGGAAGGGAATCTTCTTAAGAATCTTGATAAGGCAGGATTGCAAGGCACGAAAAGGCTAAAGCAAAGGAGAGAAACATTATGAAGACAGACATTGAAATTGCACAGGAAGCAGTAATGGAGCCAATTAAGAATGTTGCAGCCAGATGCGGCATAAGCGAGGATGATCTTGAATTATACGGAAAGTATAAGGCTAAGATATCAGATGAGTACATCAACAGTGTCAAAGACAATAAAGATGGAAAGTTAATTCTTGTTACAGCCATAAATCCAACTCCGGCAGGAGAGGGAAAGACAACAATTACTGTAGGGCTTGGAGAAGCATTTGGAAAGCTTGGCAAGAAGGCAGTTATAGCACTTCGTGAGCCATCACTTGGTCCATGTTTCGGTATCAAAGGTGGAGCAGCAGGTGGTGGATATGCACAGGTTGTTCCTATGGAAGAATTGAATCTGCATTTTACAGGCGATTTCCATGCAATCACATCAGCTAACAACTTATGTGCAGCACTTCTTGATAACCATATACAGCAGGGCAACGAACTTGGAATTGACCCAAGATGTGTTACATGGAAAAGATGTATGGATATGAACGACCGTGTTCTTAGAAATATAGTTGTTGGTCTTGGCTCTAAGGTTGACGGAACTGTAAGAGAAGATCATTTTGTTATCACAGTTGCGTCAGAGATTATGGCAGTATTATGTCTTGCAACAGATATGAAGGATTTAAAGGAAAGACTCGGCAAGATGGTAGTTGCTTACAATTATCAGGGACAGCCTGTTACAGCATCAGATATCAAGGCAGTAGGTTCAATGGCAGCTTTGTTAAAGGATGCATTAAAGCCTAACCTTATCCAGACACTTGAGCATACTCCAGCATTAGTACATGGTGGACCATTTGCTAATATCGCACATGGCTGTAATTCAGTAAGAGCAACTAAGACTGCACTCAAGATGGCAGATTATGTTATCACAGAGGCAGGATTTGGAGCAGATTTAGGTGCAGAGAAATTCTTTGATATAAAGTGCCGTAAGTCAGGCTTAAAGCCAGATGCAGTTGTATTAGTAGCAACAGTAAGAGCACTTAAGTACAACGGTGGAGTACCTAAGACAGAATTATCAGCAGAGAATCTTGACGCATTAAAGAAGGGAATCGTAAACCTTGAAAAGCATATTGAGAATCTTCAGAAATATGGTGTGCCTGTAGTTGTTACACTTAATGCGTTTGTATCAGATACACAGGCAGAATTAGATTATATACAGAAGTTCTGTGAAGATAAAGGCTGTGAATTCGCCCTTGCCAAAGTATGGGAAAAGGGTGGAGAAGGCGGAATTGAGCTTGCAGAAAAGGTTCTTAAGACACTTGAGACAAAGAAGAGCAATTTCCATTGTCTGTATGAGACAGACCAGCCGGTTAAAGCAAAGATTGAGACAATTGCCAAAGAAATATATGGCGCAGGAAGTGTTAATTATTCGGCAGCAGCTAATAAGCAGATTGCACAGCTTGAACAGTTAGGATTTGGTAATCTTCCAATCTGTATGGCTAAGACACAGTATTCGCTTTCAGACGATCCAACATTACTTGGCCGTCCGGAAGGATTTGAGATGAATGTAAGAGAAGCATATGTATCAGCCGGTGCAGGCTTCATAGTAGTGCTTACAGGTTCAGTAATGACAATGCCAGGACTTTCAAAATCACCAGCGGCATATAATATAGATGTTAATGATGATGGGGTAATAACTGGGTTATTCTAGAAAAGTGACTCCCGGGAGTGGGAGGCAGGTGGTTGTGGGGTGTGGAATACCTCCGGTAAACTGCACTGCATAATAATAAGCATTGAGTGTTTAGGTAATTATACCATCCGCTAACGATGTCTACGCACATCCATGTGCGAGACATCTCACACGCCATCCATGGCGTGTGTACGCTTTGGTTTACTTATGACTCAATGCTTTTATTATGCGCACAGTTTACAGTCGGAATACCGCACCCCACAAACCACCTGCCTCCAAACTTCCGGGAGTTTTTCTACATAGGAGATGAGAATATCTCTCCCGCCCCAATCTTGCCAAAGGCGGGGCGGAGCAGTTGTCCGGTAAAGAAAAGCCCAGCCGTGTATATTAGTAAAATCAAAACCGTATGAAGACGCCGGCACTTGGTAAGCTGGGAAAGCTGCCACAAAGTGGTAGCAAATCCCAGCGAACCTAGTACCGCTGCGTCGGAATCCGAGCGGAAGCGTGTTTTGATTTTACTAATATACACGGCTGGGCGTGCTTTAGGGGAGCAACTTCCTACAACATTACCCCCGACTTCTCCTTACTTCTCTCAATCATATGATTCAGCTTCTCAAATGGTTTCTGTAAGAACAATCCGATAATCAGCGAAACAACTATATATATTGAAAGAAATGCGAGATTCTTAATGTAATCATATCTGTACATTCCTGCTATACATTCTCTTAATGCATCCATTGAATATGGGAAGAGCAGGAACCGGTATATTATCTGGTAGGCGTTAGGAAGTACTTCTATAGGGAATGTACCGCCTGAGCCGGCAACCTGTATAACGAGCAGGACAATTCCAAGTGCTTCACCGATATTTCCAAATGCAACAGTAAGGCTGTACATAAAGAAGGTGAATACGAAGCTTGAGAATGCACATGCAACCCAGTAAAGGAATGGGTGGTAACACTGGATTCCTATGTAGAGAAGATTTCCAAGTGTTATAAGCAGTGCCTGAAGCTGTCCTACTGCAAAGAAGATAAAATACCTTCCGAAGAATTTTTCATATCTCTTTGCATCTGCTGGAATGTCCGGAGCAGGATGCACAGGTGTGTGCATAATAGCAACAAGTATAAGTCCACCAAACCACAGTGCAAGTATTGTGTAGAATGGTGAAGCGCTTGTTCCATAGCTTTTAACAGCATATACCTGCTCTGTTGTTATATTTACAGGTGCAGAGAGAAAATCTCCCAAAGTATTGGAATCTGCATTTAACATCTCTGATAATAAACCATATGTATCCTGTTCAGTGATTGTGTTTAATGTATTAATTGCATTATCAAGCTTTGTCTTAAGGTCACTGAGAAGTTCTTTAGTCTGAGTGAGTGAGCCCGATGTAAGCTTAATTGCAGCAGACAGGTCTGCAACATCCATGTTCATGTCAGAATAAAGCTCTGTTAATGAACTCATAATGCTTTGAATCTGGGACATCTGGTTTGAAAGAGCAGATGATAATTCATTTAAAGATTCAGCGGAATTACCATTTACAAGTGCCTGTAAGGTTATTAACTGTCGCTGCTGTAACTGTAATTGTGTATAAACTTGCGGTGCAGCACTGTTTGAACTGCTGCTTATTGATGATGTAAGGTCAGTAATTGCAAGCATTGAGTTAAGAATTACATCGTATGTTGAAAGTGTAGTCCTTGCGGATGTAAGTCTGTTAATAACTGCATCCATAAGAGAACCGGTTTCTTTATCTGCATCTTTGATAACTGAGTCGCCAGTACCGGCAATCGTAGATACGATTGTATCTATAAATGTCTGGTTTACCTGCTGCTGAACTGCTGTTTTAGCCTTGTCTGTTATCTTAGGTGCAATAGCGTTTGCTTTCTGGTTACAGTAATATTTTAACTGAGGATGTTCCATGGAATCACTTAAGAAGCTTATAAGATTCTTGGAAAAATTCTCTGGAACAACGAGGGCTGCATAATACTCACCGCTGTATACGCCTTCGATTGCTTCATCTGATGAAGCAACAAACTGCCAACCGATAGTGTTATTAGTTTTAAGTGCATCAATTATGGTGTCACCGACATTAAGCTCCGTTCCTTCAAGAGAAGTACCTTTGTCAACAGATACAACGGCAACTTTAATCCTGCTTGTGGAAGCCTGTCCATATGGATCCCAGTTTGACAGGATATTAAACCACGAATACAATGCAGGAATAACGGTAAGACCGATAATTACGCATAGTGCAATTACATTTGTTTTTATATGGCGAAGGTCAGCCCGTATAATCTTAAATATATTTTTCATAACTGTACCTCACTTAAAAATGCTTTGATACTGTCTGTAAGAGAAGTATCAGCCTGTTTTTCCTTAATCTCAATATTGAGATCATTGAGCTTTCTTGCGAGCTTGTCATCAATATAATCAATAACTATAAGATAAGCACAGAATATAAAAAGTGAGATTACCCAAAGAAGCAGATAAACAACTTTAGCTGTATCCATGGTAAACATAAGCACCATGAATACTAAAGGAATTATCATCATACATCTTAAGCAGACCTTTTTCTTGTGCTGGTTCTTAGCGTGCATATTTTCTGCAAATGCTGTGATTTCCGCAAGAACAACATCTATATTAAAATCATCATTTTGCATAAATTCATTTCTCCTTTACATAAAATGTGTTTCTTTCATACGGCGTTCGAAGAACTCGCGTACTTCAAGAAGTGACTTTCTGATTCCAAGACCCAGAATAAGGGAAATAACAGCATAAGCGCATAATTTCACAAGAAATACAGCGTAATCACACTGATATAATCCGCTTATTGCCTCCCTCATGGCATTGATTGCATAAGGGAATGGGAAGTAAAGGTACACATTCTGGAAGAATTCAGGAAGAAGTTCTATTGGATAAGTTCCGCCTGAACCGGCAATCTGTAACACAATCATAACTACAGCAATAGCTTTTCCCAAATCACCAAATGTAAGAACAAGTGTATATATAAATAATGTAAATACAAAGCTTGTTATAGCGGCTGCAAGCCACAGCATGAATGGGTAGGTGCAGTCAATTTTTAAAATGTACAAATCACCAAGAACAACTACAAGAGCCTGAAGCTGTCCCATTGCAAGGAAGAGTAATGCACGACCTATATATTTTTGATGTTCTGTGGCATCCTTGAATTCATCATCTTCATAGTCAACCTTTACTTTCATAAGGGCAACTAAAACAATTCCCCCAACCCAGAGAGCAAGTGTTGTATAGAAAGGTGTAACACTTGTTCCATAGTTAGTCTGCATATAGACATATATTTCTTCTACCTGTACAGGTTCTGAAAGGAACGATGCAATTGACTCAGCATCTGAGTTGATGAAATCCATTATTAACTTATATGTAGAAGATGAACTGATATCTCCGACAGAACCAGATATGGTATCAAGTCTTTTGTTGAGTGAATCAAGTAATGTTTTTGTACTTTCGAGTGTTGTATTAATATTTACAGAAATATCACTTACACCAAGAAGCATCTGTGTTATTCCGTTAATGCTGTCTCCGGTACTGCTTATATTTGCTGCAAGGCTGCTTACGGCATTCTTAATGGAAGCCTTAAGAAGGTTAACATTAGTTCTTATTACAGTCTGCATAATTGTCTGGCTCTTCTGGAGCTCTGTGCGGCACTGTTCAACAACAGACTTGATTAACTGGTATTTTGCCTGAAGTGTTTCAGGTGAATCAGTAAGAATATCGGCACACTGCTGAACAAGGTTGTATGCGATATTCTCCATAGCGTTAACAGAAGCTAGAGCTGACTTTAGGGCGGTGATAACTGCCGGGTCAATGCCATCTACTTTGCTGAGAGAATCAATAGCATCTTCAAGTGCTTTATTCTGATTAATAAGTTCGTTGAGCTTATTATTGGCATTATTAAGTTCAACACCAGCCTGTCCGACATCAGTTATTGAAAGCTGTATAGCTTTATCAAGAGAATCAAGTGCACTGTCAGTTAATTCATTCATAGCTTTAAGCTGCGCATCAATCTGGTTTGCAATATCATCTGTGACATTATCAAGAGATTTATTGGCAATATCAGCAACATCAGTTGTTCCGGTAAGAACATCTTTAATCTGTGGAAGAACCTCCTGAAGCTTTGCAAGATTATCAGCAAGGTTTGAATTACTCTTAATAAACATGTCAATCATGGTGTCGTAAGAACTTATATTAGCTGAAATGCTTTGTAAGTCCTTAACTGTCTTTTCAATAATTGAAGGATCATTTTCAGCTATTTCGTTAAGTCCCTGCATAATAGTCTTAACACACACATCAATGAATTCGGAATTGATAGTGTTCTGAAGAGTGCTTTTTCCTGTATCTGTAATCTTGGAAGCAACAGCATTTTTCTTGGAATTCTCATAATATGTAACTGTTGGCGGATTAAGACCATTGTCAAGGAAGTCATACAGGCTTCGTGAAAAGTCCTCACCAACAACGATAACGGCATAGTACTTCCCGGCATTCAGTTTATTCATGGCTTCATCTTTAGTTTCCGGAAAACGCCAGCCTAATTTATCATTCGAATGAAGCTGTTCAACAATCTGTGCTCCCATATTGATAGTGGAATCATCAGATTCAGAGTAGCCTTCATCTTCAGAAACAATAGCAATCTGGACGGACGCAGTGTTTGCGTAAGGATCCCAGTTGGAATATATGTTAAACCATGCGTAAAGCGATGGAATAAGGCACAGACCAAGCGCAATGGCTAAAGCCAGAATATTCCTGCTAAGACCTCTCAAATCTCTTTTGAAAATCTTAAGTATCATAACATTCCTCAATTCTTTAATTATCGTTTAAAACTTATATGTATTTTACTTAAGAAACTGGGGAAAATCAATACAGAGAGGATAAATCAGACATATTTAATAATTTAAGAAAGGATACGGATTTATGAACATATTGTATTGTGGTGATAAAACGATGCAGAAGGGGATTCTTTTATCTTCAATGTCTCTTATAAAAAATGTGGATGAACCGTTAAATATATATATTCTCACGGTTGATTACAGGGAAAAAGGTATTAATTACAAGCCGGTTGATAAAGCATTTGCAAAATATCTGAAAGAAAAATTGAATAAATCGGACATTAAAGTAAATGTCTTTCTTGTTGATGTTACAAGATATTTTGTTGAGGAGCTGCCGGAGGCAAATATGCAGAGCAGATTTACTGCGTGCTGTATGTTGCGCCTTTTTGCTGATAAGACAGATATTAAGGATAGAGTTCTTTATCTGGATACTGATGTGCTGTGCAGGAAAGATTTCAGGGATTTTTATTATCAGAATATGGATGGCATAGAGATTGCGGGAGTTTCTGATTATTATGGCAGATGGCTTTTTGGTGATGGTTACATTAATTCCGGAGTAATGCTTATGAATATGAGGATGATAAGACAGAACGGGCTTCTGGAAAAATGTCGTGAACAGTGCATAAGAAAGGAAATGTTTATGCCTGACCAGACGGCTGTTAATACATTTGCAACAAGAGTTAATCTGTGCGGACGAAAGTTTAATGACCAGAGGAGGCTGCATGACAACACTGTTTTTCAGCATTTTACAACTACCTTCCGGGTGTTTCCGGTGATAAGGACTGTTTCAGTCAAGCCGTGGGAGATTGATAAAATGCATAATATACTTGGGCTTCATGAATATGATGAGCTTCTGGATTCTTATAACAGGGAGCATGAAGAGTACATGGCAGTTTCATGTATTCCTGTGTTTTTCTCGATTAATGAACAGTACGCACCATATCTGGCAGTGTGCCTTAAATCGCTGGCTGTACATGTGGCTTGTGATGAGCGTTACCGCATAATTGTTATGTGCGATAATGTGAAGAATATTACGATGATTCAGCTTCGTAATGTGATAAAGGATTATGAAAACATAGATATTGAATTCGTTGATATAAGAAAGAAAATGTACGAATATTCTGAAAGCTTTGGACAGACAGTTACTGACAGACAGGAAAACAGGCTTTATTCAGGCGAGTTTACACTGACGATATATTTCAGGTTATTTATTGCAGAGCTTTTTCCAGAGCTTGATAAAGCTGTGTATATTGACTCTGATACCGTAATAAATGATGACATTGCAAAGCTTTATTCAGTTGATATGGGAGATGCAATGTTTGGTGCAGTAAGAGATACATTTGCAGGAAAGAATACAATACTGGCTCATTACATTGAAAATGTAGTGGGAATAGAGCGGAATGAATATGTCAATTCAGGAGTGCTTCTTATGAATCTTGATAAGATAAGACAGGCTCATCTGGCAGACAGATTCTTAAAGCTTATGGCTGAATATCACTTTGACAGTGTTGCACCTGACCAGGATTATATTAATGCTATGTGTGCGAAAGAAATATATTTTCTTGATAAGGAATGGAATGTTATGCCTAACAAGGGCGGGGAGTATATAGCAAGACCGAAGCTGATACATTATAACCTGTTTGACAAGCCGTGGCATTACAGCGAGATTCCGTATGAGGAGTATTTCTGGCAGTATGCGGCGGAGTCGGGATTTTATCCGTTGCTGATTAAACAGCGCAAGCAGTATGGGGATAATGAAAAGAAAGCTGACCGTGAGAATTTAAAGAAGCTTCTTGCAAGGGCTGAGAATATTGCGGACGGTGATGGGGTTAAGTTTTCTGATGTTGTGGGAAGCAGATTTGTTGTGGATAGTGGTTTCGTGAAGGATAGCAGTGATGCTGCAAAATAAATTATGTCGGAGGAGATATGATTGGTGATAGGGAGCAGGTCTATGAAAATATTAGGACGGCTGTAAGCCTTAATCAGTTGAATTCAAAGGTTGAGCCGGGAGACCCTAAGCTGTTACGCGAAGATAAAGAAGCATTACTAAGACATTATATTGATTACCGCACAGCATATGGTTTTTGTGTGAAGAAATATATTGCAGAAGCTATATTTCATGCCGGGACTTCTGCGGTGGGGCTTATAACACAAGTTGACGGACTTGAGAATCTTTCTGGAATCAGAGGTCCTGCGATTGTAACATGCAATCATTTCAGCCCGTTAGACCCTGCAATTGTCAGGTTTGCAATGAGAAAAGCTGGATTCAGAAGAATAAGTATTGTTAATCAAGATACTAACCTTGCAATGAAAGGTTTTGTCGGGTATATGCAAAAATATGCCGACACAATGCCCGTAAGCAGCCTGAAATGGTTTATGGAGACTGAGTTTCCTAATCAGATTGAGAATGCACTTGATGAAAACAAACTTGTGCTTATATATCCTGAGCAGGAAATGTGGTTTAATTATCGGAAGCCCCGTCCATGCAAAAGAGGTGCATATCTGTATGCGGTAAAGTTTAATGTGCCGGTGATTTCGCTGTTTGTTGAACAGCAGGTTAAAAGTACACATTTGCACACATTCAGGGTACATGTCCTGCCAGTAATATATCCGGACAGACAGCTTGATGAAAGAACAGCAAGTTTAAGAATGCAGCACACAGACTATGAGCAGAAATGTGCTGCATATGTCATGGCATATGGAAAGAAGCTGACTTACGATTTTGAAGAGGGCGATATTGTAGGAAGATAAAAGCATTTGACGCGGAAAGAAGGGAAGTGTATATATATTTGAAGAAATTACAAAGATTGAGAGGAAAATGTATATGAAGATAAAATCAGTGGCAGTATTTGGAGCAGGAGCAGTCGGCTCTTATGTTATATGGGGACTTTCAGAAAAGAAGGATATAAGTTTAAGCGTTATTGCAAAGGGTGAAAGAGCGGAGAGACTTAAGTCAGAAGGCTGCTTGATTAATGGAAAGACATACCACCCGGAGGTATTGACACCAGAGGAAGCAAAGGGTGTTGACCTTCTTGTAGTGTCGTTAAAATACGGAGCACTTGCAGGTGCATTAGATGATATTAGGGAAGCTGTCGGAGAGAATACGATTGTTATGAGTCTTATGAATGGCGTCGACAGTGAAGAGATAATATCTACTAAGATAGACAAATCACATATCATTTATTCACTTATAAAGGTGGCGTCACACCGCGAAGAAAAGGAATATGTATTCAATCCTGAGACTACAATAGGAATTATATATGGAGAGGAAGCTGCACCATTTGAGAGTGAGAGAGTCGTGGCAATAAGAGATTTATTTGAAGGAACAGGACTTAATTACAGAGTGACTGAACACATCAAAGAAGAGATATGGAGCAAGTATAGACTTAATATCTGTAACAATCTTCCACAGGCTATTATTGGAGCAGGTGTTGGCTGTTATACAGACAGTGAGCATATGAAAGCAATCAGCGAAGGATTACGTAAAGAGGTTGAAGCAGTAGCTCTTGCCAAAGGCATTGATATGAGCAGATGTGCAGATAACTCAAGCCGTGGAAGTGCAGTTTCACCAACAGCAAGATATTCAACACTGCAGGACATTGATGCAGGCAGACATACAGAGATAGATATGTTCTCCGGCGCAATGATGCGTATGGGAAAAGAACTTGGAATTGATACACCATATAATGAATATACATATCACATCATCAAGGCACTTGAAGAGAAGAATGATGGATTATTTAAGTATGATGAGAACAGTAGGACTGTGACTTATTCTAAGTAGTGGCAGACGGATTTAGCAGGCATGTGGGGTACAAGACAGAAAATATAAGATATTAATCATGGCGCAGCCTTTTTAAGGGCTGCGCTTATTGCTTCTATAAAGACGGAATATGTATATCTGTTGGCTGAATCATAGGTTATGTTGGTTGTGCCGGCTTCCATGACTTTAGCAGCAACTTCATCAAATGAAGTCGCCAGTTTAGGATACATAGTTGTGATTGATTCAGAAAGATTAACAAGTTCAATGCTGTTAATGTTAGAGGAATCAACTGTGACCTGGATATCAACGGGGTTGCCGTCTAACAGAATAGAGGCGGTATATACTCCGGGGCAGAATTTAGGAGCATCGGCATTATCAAGGGGTGTTTCGATATTAGAAGAAGCAGAAGCATTTACAGTGCTGCTCTTGGGTTTAGTAGTATTCCTGGAATCATCAGAACCATTGCTGCCAAGACGGATAACAGCGAATATAACAAAAGCTATTACAATAGCAGCGATAACCACTCCAATAAGGAGCTTTTTAAATGGAATAACAACAATTTTAGTCTGTCTCATCACAAAGAAACCTGCCCTTCATATTCATTATTACAAAATATATGGTATGGAGTGAGAGATTATGATTAAAATGTGGTATATTAAATACAAATGTATTGGATAGTGTAAAATGGCACATTAAATTAATGCATAGCTTGAAAACCTACTAAATTGTTAAATATGATGAAATGGTAGGTTTATGAAGAGGTGAATGATTATGAACAGTAAATTTATCAAAACATTTGCAGTAATAGTGATTATAGCGGCAGGCATGACAGCATGTGGACAAAAGAAAAATGTTACAACAGATGATGTATCAGAAAAAGAGATGGCGAACATACAGGAGACTGCAGCACAGGAAGTGACAGCACAGGAAATTATAACACAGGAGATTACAACCGAAAAGAACCGGAAGATGACGAATATGTTCTTGTAAATAAATACATACCGGATATATATGTCGAATTGATGTATGCAACAGACAATAACTTTACAGGTGTCAGAATATATGATTTCACAGACGCATACCTTCGATACGGAACAGTTAAGAAGCTTGCAAATGTGCAGAAAGAACTGAAAGAACAGGGTACAGCTTAAAGATTTGGGATGCATACAGACCGTTTGAGGCACAGCAGAAATTATGGGAAGTATATCCAATCCCTAACTATGTGGCAAATCCGGCTGACGGAATGAAAAAGCATAATCTTGGAGGAACAGTAGATATAACTATGGTTGCTGCAGATGGAAGCATTATACCAATGCCTACAGAATTTGATGATTTCTCTAAAAGCAGACAGGAATTATTCAGATATAGACAATGAAGAAGCTGTGAACAATGTTATGATTCTTCAGAATGCTATGGAAAATAACGGATTTACAGGCTATCAGGAGAATGGTGGGACTATTCAGATATGGTGGAATATGAAGCGGTTGATTTCGAACCATGATGAGGCATGATATGAAAAGGTGCATTATGGTAAAGCAAATGATGGTAAAGTCTATTATAGAAAGATTAGGGGAGTAACATATGTCATTACAATTAATTCTAGGCAGCTCTGGTGCTGGTAAATCGCACTATCTGTATACGCATATAATTGAAGAGTCTATGAAGAATCCTGACAGAAATTATATAGTTGTTGTGCCGGAGCAGTACACTATGGCAATTCAGAAAAGACTGGTATCCATGCATCCAAGAAAAGGAATACTTAATATAGATGTTGTGAGTTTTGAAAGACTTGCATATAAGGTATTTGAGGAAGTTGGTGAGGACAATCTTGAAGTCCTTGACGATACAGGAAAGAATCTGATTATTAAAAGAGTTTTGGAGCAGAATAAGGACAGATTAAAATATTTTGGAAGTAATCTGTCTAATACAGGATTTGTGTCAGAGATGAAGTCTGTTATATCGGAAATGCTTCAGTATGATATCAAGCCGGATGTTATGCAGGATGCGGCAGGTGCAGCATACAGTGATTCAGAGGGAAGTGCAGCACTTCAGTATAAGCTTGATGATATCGTTCTTGTATACAATGCGTTTGCAGAGTACATAGACAAGAACTATATAACTAAAGAAGAAATACTGGATAAATTATGCAGCAAGGTTACAGAGTCAGAGAGAATAAAGAATTGCGAGATAGTATTTGACGGATTCACAGGCTTTACTCCGGTTCAGTACAATTTAATGACAATTCTTTTATCAATGTGTCCGAAGATATATGTTTCTCTGACAATTGATGCATCTGAGCGTGAAAATTCAGTAAGAGGCAGGGAAGAACTTTTTTTCATGAGTAAGGACTGCGTATCAAAGCTTTATAAGATATGTGATGAAGAACATGTGAAAGTCCTTGAACCTGTGTATATTGCAGGAAAAGCAGTACCGGGAAAGAATGTAATTGTAAATGTTAATTCAAGATTTAAGAATTCAGAAGAACTGGATTTCCTGGAACAGAATCTTTTCAGAAACAATTCGGGAAGATTTAACCAGAAGACTGACAACATAGTTATATATGAGGGAGCTGTTGCCAAGGAAGAATTAACATTTGCAGCAGGAGAAATAATAAGACTTACAAGACTGTGTGGATACAGATATAACGAGATTGCGATAGTTACTGCGGACATGGATGGCTACGGCAAACTGGCGGCTAATATATTAAAGCAGAACGATATACCATATTTCTTAGATTACAAGCGCCATGTGACGGACAATCCATTCATTGCGGCAATTAACGGTGCGCTTGGAATAATAGAGAATAATTACAGCTATGACAGCATATTAGGATTCCTAAGAACCGGAATGAGCGGAATGGAGCGCGAAGATATTGATCTGTTAGACAATTACTGTGTTGCAGTTGGAATCAGAGGCAGGGGAAAATGGCATGAACCATGGATAAGAAAGTTCAGGGGAACAGTCAATAATACTGACCTTGAGAAGCTTAATTCACTAAGAACAATAATAACGGATATGTTGGATCCATTGGAAGAAGTGCTTAAGTCAAAGGAATCTAATGTTGCAGATATGGTAAAGGCACTTTACGAATTCCTTGTGCGTGAAGATATGGAGAAGAAGGTAGGTGCGCTTAATGACAGCGAGTACACTGGTGATGAATATGCGCAGTTATATAAGAAAGTTATAGAAGTATTAGATAAAATGTATGCTCTTCTTGGAAGCGAGAAGGTTGGTATTAAAGAATTTAACAAGATACTTGCGTCAGGATTTCAGGAGATTAAGATAGGACTTATTCCGCAGACCAACGACTGCGTTGTTATCGGAGATATAGAAAGAACCCGTCTAGACAATATCAAGGTCATGTTCTTTGTCGGAATCAATGACGGCAATGTACCTAAGAGGGCTGATTCAAGAAGCGTTCTGTCAGAAAGCGACAGGGAGTATCTTGAGGATAAGGGAATAGTTATGTCAGCTTCCGTGAGGGAGAAAGCATTTACACAGAGATTCTATCTGTATCTTATTATGACAAAGAGTGCGGAGAAGCTTTACATGTCATATGCGGTAAAAAACAGCGAGGGTGCGGCGCTGATGCCTTCATATATTATAAGAAGCATGAGAAAAATGTTTTCATATTGCCTTAAGTTATCTTACAAAGACACGGCACAGCAGAATTCATATGTGACAATACCGCGGGCGGCTAACAGCTTTGATAATACTGAAATTGCTGCAAATGTAGATGAGGATATTATTGATTCACTTACTGGCGGCAGGCTTGTCGGAAGCGTCACATCTTTTGAGAACTTTGCAGAGTGTCCATTGAGATATTACTTAAGGTATGGAGTTGATTTAAAGGAAAGGGAAGAATTCACATTTTCACCAGTAAACTTTGGCGTCGTGCTGCATGCGGTTATCCGTGAGGTGTGCGACGAAATCAAGAAAAACGGTGAGTCGTACTATCTGATATCAGAGGAGAAGCGCCGCGAGATGGTAAAAAGAAGTGTCGCTGCAATTACTGACATATACCAGAACAGTATCCTTAAGGATTCAAGCCGTAATTCATTCATGATTAAGCGGATGGAAGACCTTGCAGACCGCACTGTATGGGCGATGGGTGAACAGTTAAAATGTGGTGATTTCGTGCCATTTGTATTCGAGCATAAGTTCAATATGGAAGTCGGGGACGGAGACAGAAAGCAGCTTATGAGCGGAACAATTGACCGCGTTGACATATGCGAAAACGGCACAGATGTATATGTAAGAATTATCGATTACAAGACAGGAAAGAAGGATTTCAACATAGTAAAGACCTACTACGGAATTGATATCCAGCTTATGGTCTACATGGAAGCGGCAATGAAGCTTGTGGCGAAGATGCGTCCGGGTAAAAATGTGATTCCTGCCGGAGTGTTCTACTACAACATAAGTGACCCGATTGTATCTGCGACAACAGAGAGTGCAGAAGAGATAGAGGATAAGATTAAGGGTGAACTGCGTCTTAAAGGAATGGTTAATTCGGATAAGGATATTGCCGAGAAGATGGACAATACCGAGGGTACATCACTTAATATTCCAGTTAGCAGAAAGGCTGACGGCGGATTTGACTCACGAAGAAGCAAGGTGATGAATACAGAGCAGTTTAATATACTTGGAAGATTCGTTGATGTAAGAGCCATTGATACTGCGGACAGAATTGCAGGTGGTGATATCAGGAGAAGTCCTTATAAAGATGGACAGTTTTCAAGCTGTGACAGATGTCCTTATGGGGCAGTGTGTGGATTTTCAGTGGATTTGCCAGGACTGCAATTATAGAAAATTAAAGAAATTCGATGATGAAGTATTATGGAATAATATAAAGGAAGGGTTGATGAGAATGGAAAGAAAATGGACACCGGCGCAGAAGAGCGCGATTGATACAAGAGACTGTAATGTGCTTGTTTCTGGCGGCTGCCGGTTCAGGAAAGACTGCTGTTTTAGTTGAGCGAATCATTTCCATGATTACAGACCCTGACAAGAATATAGATATAGACAGGCTGGTTGTTGTTACATTTACAAAGGCGGCAGCAGCCCAGATGAAAGACAAGATAAGAAAAGCACTTGATTCAATGCTTGACGAGAATCCGAGGGATGTGAACCTTTTAAGACAGATAACACTGCTTAACAACGCACAGATAACAACTATAGACAGTTTCTGTCTATGGATAATCAGAAATCATTTTCCAGAGGTTAATCTGGACCCGGGGTTCAGGATAATGGACGAGGGTGAGAAGAAGCTTATTGAAAATGATGTGTTGGAAGATGTGCTTGAGGAATTCTATGCCGAAGCAGATGAAGAATTCTTTAATCTTGTTGATGCATTTGGCATGGGACGGGACGATTCAGGGCTTGTGAGCATTATAGATAAAATATACCGTTTTTCAAGAAGCAATCCGTGGATTGATGAGTGGTTTGACGAGTGCATGTTAGTTTATGATGATGAGACTTACGATAATCCTGCAATTAAGGAGCTGTATGATTCAATTAAAAATGCACTTTTCGATTACCGTGATAAATACAACAGATTAGTAGATATCTGTTCTGAGCCGGCAGGACCTGCAGCATATACAGGTGCTTTGCAGTTCTGACCTGCTTGGAATTAATGAGATGATTAATTCACAGGATTTTGGAGAGCTTGGCAGAAGGATAAGAATATTTTCATTTGAAGCCCTTCAAGAAAGAAGGATGCAGGAGCAGACCCGGATATTAAGGAATATGTTAAGGGGCAGCGAAAGTTGTTTAAAGATTACATAGGACGGCTTAATGATAAGATATTCTTGAAAGATGATGAGGGAATATTTGCAGACATGCAGGGGGCAGGCATCCAGATACGGACTTTACTTAAAGTGGCAAAGGTGTATGCCAAGCGTGTTTCAGAGGTGAAGCGAGAGAAGGGCATAATTGATTTTAATGACATGGAACATCTTGCACTTTCAATACTTGTAAAGAAAGAAGACGGAAAGCTTGTATATACAGAGACTGCCGACAAGCTTGCGAACAGATTTGAAGAGATACTGATAGACGAGTATCAGGATTCCAATCAGCTGCAGGAGGTTATTCTTAATGCGGTGTCAAAGACGAGACTGTCAGGTGAGAATAACAATATATACATGGTTGGTGATGTAAAGCAGAGTATATACAAGTTCCGTCTTGCCTGCCCGGAGCTTTTCATAGAGAAGTACGATACATACGGCGAGACTGGCGATAATGTTAGAATTGAATTACAGAAGAATTTCCGAAGCCGGGAAAATGTACTTGAGTGTGCCAATGATGTGTTCAGTCATATCATGAATAAGAATTTTTCAGGAATCGGGTATGACGAATCTGTAAGGCTTAATGCGGGGTTTCCATATCCTGAATACAGTGACAGTAATTATGGTGATGAAGCCAACAAGAGTACAGATGTAATTCTTATATCTTCAGAGAATGAAGAAGAAGCTACGACAAGAGAGCTTGAGGCAGACAGGCTTGCAAAACTGATTGAGGGAATAGTTGCTTCTGGTGTAAATGTGTATGATTCAGATGAGAATATATACAGACCGGCAGAATACAGGGATATTGTAATTCTTACAAGGTCAGTTACAGGTTGGGCAGATACATTTGCAGATGCCCTGATGGACAGGGGGATACCGGCGTATACAGATTCGTCAACAGGATATTTCAGCGTGCGTGAGATACAGGTAATCTTAAGCATGCTTACTATAGTAGATAATCCGGTTCAGGAGATAAGCCTTGCGGCGGCGATGATGTCTTACTTTGGCGGATTTACGGCAGCGGAGCTTGGAATGGTGAGAAAGCTTGGCAGAGAGTATGTGGATAAGAATGTGCATAATAATCTGTATGAACATTTGAAAGCAGTTGCAGCACTTGGCGGAGCAGGAAAGATGCAGGAATCGGATGTTAAGCAGCTGTCCGGCAAATGTGCATTATTTCTTGCAAAGCTCACAGAATACCGAGACAAGAGCAGTGTTGAGTCACTATATGATCTGTGCTGGGAGATGATATATGATTCAGGCTACTACGATTATGTGGGAACAATGCCTGCCGGAGCGCAGAGACAGGCTAACTTAAATGTCCTGCTGGAAAGAGCAGGGATATGGCAAATCAAGCTATTCTGGTCTGTTTAATTTCTTAAGATATATTGAAAGACTTAAGAAGTTTGACGAAGATTTTGCAGAGGGGCTGCCAGTCTTGATAATGAGAATCTTGTAAGAATTATGAGCATCCATAAGAGTAAAGGCCTTGAATTTCCTATTGTAATACTTGCAGGAGCGCATAAAAGCATTAACTTTATGGATGCAACAGCACCGGTGCTTGTATGACCAGAACTTAGGAATTGCAGTTGATTATGTTGACCTAGAAAGAAGAACGAAGACACCTACTATTATTAAAGGTGCTATGGCAAGAAGAATTGTAAGAGAGTCGATAGCAGAGGAAGAGAGACTTCTATGTAGCAATGACAAGAGCAAGGGAAAAACTGATAATCACTGGAGTTGTAAAAGATGCAGACAAGACACTTGATAAATACAGGGGAAGTGCAAAGCAACTTGCAGCAGATGGAATGTTGTCTTTTGCGGACAGTGAGAATATAAAGAACTATCTTGATATGATAATGCCAGTGTGTCTTATGGATTCAGATAAATTGAAAGGCAGCTTTAAAGTGATGGTTGATGCCGGAGAGGATTCTCGGGCTGATGTGGATGAATCCGGGGAGATGGCTGGTGAAGCGAATGCTGTTAGAATCGGGGGACTGGCTGATGAAATTATGGAAGCTGTGTCTTATCCTTTATTAGATGAGCTTCCAGAGTATGTTCCTGATGATAACGCAGCCGGCAGGATGAAGCTGACGGTTTCGCAGCTTAAGGCTATGCAGGCGGATGATGATTCAGAGGAAAATGCTTACATGGATGAATCTGTGAAGACAGCACTTAAAAAGGAAGCATGTGATGAGACAAACAGTATAATTCCAAAGTTCATAAGCGGTGAGGAAGTGCAGCTTGCTGCTAATGAGCGTGGTAGCGCATATCACAGGGTTATGGAATGTCTTGACTATTCAGTGAGTGTGAACCTTGATGGAGTTAAAGCTGATATTAACAGAATGTTAGAAACCGGAAAGATGAATGAATTACAGGTAAAAAGTGTCAATCCGTGGGATATATATACATTTGTACAATCAGATACAGGTAGGAGAGTTGCAAATGCAGTGAACTGTGGCAGTGTCAGAAGAGAACAGCCTTTTGTATTTGAGTACGAAGGACAGCTTATACAGGGTATAATCGACTTGTATTTTGAAGAGGACGGAGAATTTGTGCTTGTGGATTATAAGACAGACAGAGTTATGAAAGGCGAAGCGGGCGAAAAAGAACTTGTGAGACGATATGCAATCCAGCTTGATTATTATGCAAAAGCATTGACACAGCTTACCGGGAAAACTGTAAAAGAAAAAATTGTATATTCATTTGCTTTAGGAAAAGAAATAATGTGTTGAAATGACGAAAAATTTTCTCTAACATGTAAAATATGGTTGAAAATATTGTACAATAATGGTAATATACACTTGATTTATGAATAAAACATATCAAATTTGCACAAAAATGTGCATAAAATGGAAAAGGAGAGGAAAAATGAAAAAGCAAGTAAAAAAATTTATGAGTGCATTACTTGCATGTGTAATGGTGGCAGTGTCAGTTTTAGCATTTGACATGAATCCAGTACATGCAGCTTCTGGCGCAATAACAGAAGCATCAGGCTGGCTTGAGACAGCATATGTTAAATGGACACCTGTAACAGGAGCTACAGGTTACAATGTATATGTTAAGTCTGCAAGTGCCTCAGATTCAGCTTATGTCCAGTTGGACGATGAGCTTATCAGAAAGTATCCATCTTACATGAGAGCGGATGCTGTAGGATTAAAAGCAGGCGATTATGTTATGAAGATTGTTCCGCTGAACAATGGCAAGGAGAATACATCAGCTGCTATCGTTTCAGATAAGCTTACTGTAAATGCACATGACAGAAGCGGATTTACATTTTCAAGTAATTCACCGGTAAAGAATGGTGTTGGTGCATATAATAACGATGGTACATTAAAGTCTAATGCATCTGTTCTTTATGTTACAGAAGCTAATAAGAATACAGTTAAGATGAAGATTGGTAACACAGAATATACAGGTGTAGCAGCTATTACACAGGCAATTAAGGCTAAGAGTAACTGCCAGCCAGTTGCTATCCGTATTATAGGTCAGGTTACATTAAGTGGACTTGCCTGCAAAGATGTATCATCAGCATATGCAATTGGTGTTAAGGGAGCAGCTAACGTAACATTTGAGGGTATTGGTGATGATGCTACTTTATATGGAGCAGGTGTGGCTGTATTCCAGTCAACAGGCATAGAAGTAAGAAACCTTGGTCTTATGAACTGGGGCGGTGGAAAAGACGGAGATGGTATATCTCTTAAGCAGTCACTTGGTGTATGGGTACATAACAACGATGTGTTCTATGGTGATGCTGGTTCAGATGGTGACCAGGCTAAGGGCGATGGCTCTATGGATTTAAAGGATAATTCTCAGTATGTGACAGTATCTTACAATCATTTCTGGGATTCAGGAAAGATGTCACTTTGTGGCATGAAGTCAGAGTCAGGTGAGAACTGGATTACATATCACCATAACTGGTTTGACCATTCTGATTCAAGACATCCTCGTATCAGAACAATGTCAGTTCATGTATATAATAACTACTATGATGGTAATTCTAAATATGGTGTAGGCGCTGCAAAGGATAGTGAGGCATTCGTAGAGGCTAACTATTTCAGAAACTGTAATTATCCAATGCTCAGTTCAATGCAGGGAAGTGATGTTCTTGCAGGCGGAATATTCTCAAGCGAGAATGGTGGTGTCATCAAGGCATACAACAACTATATGGAAGGTCAGAAGTCTGTTATATATGCTAATTCGGATGCTGGTACAACAACTGCAAGTGCAACTGATTTCGATGCATATCTTGCAACATCAAGAAGTGAAACAGTACCTTCAACTTATAAGGCAAAGCAGGGTGGAAAGACATATTCTAATTTTGATACTAAGGTTGATTTAGGTGTTGATACTGCTGATATTGATGCACCTGCAGATGTTCCTTCAATTGTAACTAAGTATGCAGGACGTATTATGGGCGGAGATTTCAAGTGGACATTTGATAACAGTGTTGATGATACAAGCTATTCACTCAACAGGCCATTAAAGGATAAGCTTAATGCATACAAGACATCTCTTGTATCAGTAGGTGGTGGAAGCGTATCTGGCACTTCACATACACATACATATGGTGAGTGGGTAGTTGTTACACCCGCAACAGAGACAGAAGAAGGTCTTAAGAGCCGCACATGTACAGGATGTGGTTATAATGAAACAGCAGTTATTCCAGCTATTGAAAAGATACACCTGTTACACCTGACACACCGGTATCAGGAGATGCAAAGGTACATAACTTTACAGAATCAGGAACAACAAGTGACTTCTATAGTATTACAGGAAGCATAGCAACAAATAAAGGTACAGCAACATACAATGGACTTACACTTACACAGTGCCTTAAGATGGAGTCATCAACAAGCATTAAGTTCACAGCGCCATCTGCTGGAAAGCTTACACTTGTATTTGGCGGAACAACGGCAGCTTCTGGTAAGGGCGTAAAAGCTAATGGAACAAGCAAAAAAGTTGGTTCTGATGGTACATTAACAGTAGATGTTGCTAAGGGTGCTGTAACTGTAACAAAGGGAGATACAATGAATCTTTTCTATATGATATATACACCATCTGGAACATCAGAGACAACACATACACATAAGTATGAGTCAAAGATAACAAAGCAGGCAACATGTACAGATGCAGGAGTGCTTACATATACATGTACATCTACAACAGGTACATGTGACAAGAAGACATACACAGAAACAATCCCAGCAAAGGGACACAGTTTCAGTACAGAGTGGACAGTAGATGTTGAAGCAACAGAGACAACACCAGGAAGCAAGAGCCACCATTGTACAGTATGTGATGCGAAGACAGATGTAACAGAGATACCTGCAACAGGAGTTGTTGAAAAGAAGAATGGTCTTAGTAAGGCGGAAGATGGAAATTACTATTATTATGCAGATGATGTGGTAGATACAAGCTTTACAGGATTTGCAGACTGTGACAATGAAAGAATGTATGTAAAGAATGGTAAAGTTGACACAACATATACAAGTGTAGAACAGGATGGAGCAGACTGGGTATATGTAGAAAATGGAAAGATAAGATATGACTATACCGGAATCAGACAGAACTCAAACGGCTGGTGGAGAATAAAAGACGGAAAAGTAGATTTTAGTTATACAGGACTGGCAGATAACGAAAATGGAAGATTCTACATAGAGAACGGAAAAGTTAATTTTGAATATACGAATTTAATTCAGGATGGAGCAGACTGGGTATATGTAAAGAATGGTCATGTAAAAAATGATTACACAGGATTTGCAGAAAATGAAAATGGAAGATTTTATCTTGAAAATGGAAAGGTAAATTTCGAATATACAAATGTAATTCAGGATGGAGCAGACTGGGTATATGTAGAGAAAGGTCATGTAAATACTAATTATACAGGAATCAGACAGAATGCAAATGGCTGGTGGAGAATAAAAGACGGAAAAGTAGATTTTAGTTATACAGGACTGGCAGATAACGAAAATGGAAGATTCTACATAGAGAACGGAAAAGTTAATTTTAAATATACGAATTTAATTCAGGATGGAGCAGACTGGGTATATGTAAAGAATGGTCATGTGCAAAGCAATTACACAGGGTTTGCGACAAATGAAAACGGAAGATTTTATCTCGAAAATGGAAAGGTAAATTTCGGATATACAAATGTAATTCAGGATGGCTCAGACTGGGTATATGTAAAAGGTGGTTATATAAGATATGACTATACAGGAATCAGACAGAATGCAAATGGCTGGTGGAGAATAGAGAACGGAAAAGTTAACTTTAAATACAATGGCGTTGCAAGCAATGAAAATGGAATGTTTTATCTTGAAAATGGTTTAGTAAAATTTAATTATACTGGAACATATATTCAGAATGGAATAAAGTATAATATTGTTAACGGTGTTGTAAAAGGAAAAGAAAATGTGTTAACAGTGATGAGAATGCCAAATTCTGTATTAACTAATAGTATAAAATGGTAATATAATATATCATGTTGTGATTATCGTATAAGCACAAAAATATCCATATGTTTAAAATTGAATAAGAAATTAAAATAAGCAATAGTCAGTTTGCGATGGCTATTGCTTATTTTTATGTATAAAAAGTTGACGAAAATAGTCGATAATGTTAAAATGACGAATGGTAAATTGTAACATAAGATTAATTGTGAAATTATAATCTGATATTTGAGAGAAAGAGAGTATTATCAATGAAAGTTGTTTTACTGGCTGGAGGTTTCGGAACAAGAATAAGTGAAGAAAGTCAGTTTAAGCCAAAGCCAATGATAGAGATAGGAGGAAAGCCAATTCTCTGGCATATTATGAAGGAATATGCTTATTATGGTTTTGATGAGTTTATTATATGTGCAGGATATAAGCAGTATGTAATTAAAGAATGGTTTGCGGATTATTTCTTCATAACAGTGATATTACGTTTGACTTCACAAAAGGCTCTAACGATATGATTATTCACGAGCAGCATTGTGAGCCATGGAAGGTTACTGTAGTTGATACAGGTCTTAATACAATGACTGGAGGACGAATCAAGCGTATCCAGAAATATGTAGGGGACGAGCCATTCCTTATGACATATGGAGACGGTGTCTGTGATGTAGACATGAACAAGCTTGTTGAGTTCCATAAGGAGCATGGCAAGATTGCTACTCTTACAGCCGTAATGCTTGAACAGCAGAAGGGTGTACTTGATATCGGAGGAGACAACGCTGTTAAGTCATTCAGAGAGAAGAGTCATACAGACGGTGCACCTATCAATGCAGGTTATATGGTGCTTAATCCTGAAATATTTGACTATATTGATGGTGATGACACTGTATTTGAGAGAGAACCACTAGAAAGACTTGCAAAGGAAGGTCAGTTAATGTCCTATATGCATAAGGGCTTTGGCAGTGCATGGATACCAAGAGAGAGATGGATATGCTCGAGAAGTATCTTGCAACTGGAACAGCTCCTTGGAAGAAATGGGACTAAGCCGGGAGGATTAAGATGGATTTAAGTTTTATAAAGGAAAGAAGGTTCTTGTTACAGGACATACAGGATTCAAAGGTTCATGGCTTTGCAGAATCCTTTTAAAGCAGGAGCAGAAGTGACAGGTTATTCACTTGTTCCACCTACTGAGCCTAACCTTTTTCAATGATAGATGTAGAGGATAAGATGAATTCTGTAATAGGTGATATAAGAGATCTTGAGCATCTTAAGAAGGTGTTTGAAGAGACACAGCCTGAGATAGTGCTTCATCTTGCAGCACAGCCTATCGTAAGGGAATCATACAAAGACCCTGTATATACTTATGAAACTAATGTTATGGGAACAGTTAATATCTGTGAATGTGTAAGACTTAACCCGTGTGTAAAATCATTTTAAATGTAACAACAGACAAGGTTTACCATAATAATGAGTGGGCATGGGGATACAGAGAGAATGAGCCTCTTGACGGATATGACCCATACTCTAACAGCAAATCATGTTCAGAGCTTGTAACACACAGCTATATCAATTCATTTTTCAATGATATGGAGGTTGCAGTTTCAACAGCAAGAGCCGGTAATGTTATAGGCGGAGGAGATTTCGCCAATGACAGAATCGTTCCTGACTGTGTAAGAGCTGCAGTTAAGAAGGAAGATATAATTGTGCGTAATCCACATTCAACAAGACCATACCAGCATGTACTTGAGCCGCTTGCAGCTTATCTTATGATTGCAAAGGAGCAGTACAGTGATAAGAAGTATGCAGGCTTCTATAATGTATAAGATGAGAGCGACTGCATTACAACAGGGACACTTGTTAATACATTCTGTAACAAGTGGGGAGAAGGTCTTTCATGGATTAACCAATATGACGGAGGATCTCATGAAGCCAATTTCTTAAAGTTAGACTGTTCAAAGTTAAAGACAACATTTGGCTGGAAGCCCAGATGGAACTTTGATACAGCAATTGAGAAGAGTGTTGAATGGTCAAAGGTATATGCAGCAGGCGGAGATGCCGTTGCATGTATGGATAAAGAGATTGAAGAATTCTTTACTGAGTAGGGCAGAGTTAATAAAATAAGAAAGAGGATATGATATGTTTGACAATAAGAATGAATTAGAAGCAAGACAGGAGATTCTTGGTATTGTAGATGAATACTGCAAGAAGTACCATAACCAGAAGCAGTATAAGGAAGGTGACAGAATTTCTTATGCGAGCAGAGTATATGACAGCAAGGAAATGATGAATCTTGTTGATTCAGCACTTGAATTCTGGCTTACAGCAGCCGTTATACAGATGAATTTGAGAAGAAGCTTGGAGAATATCTCGGAGTAAAGTATGTATCAGTAGTAAACTCTGGTTCATCTGCCAACCTTAATGCATTTATGGCACTTACATCACCACTTCTCGGAGACAGAAGAATCAAGAGAGGTGATGAGATTATTACAGTAGCAGCAGGTTTCCCTACAACAATAACACCGGCTATCCAGTATGGTGCAGTACCTGTATTTGTTGATGTTACTATTCCACAGTACAACATTGATGTTACAAAGCTTGAAGATGCACTTTCAGACAAAACTAAGGCTGTTATGATTGCACATACACTTGGTAATCCATTTGATCTTTCAGCAGTAAAGGCATTTTGTGACAAGCACAATCTCTGGCTTGTAGAAGATAACTGTGACGCACTTGGTTCTAAGTACACAATCAATGGAGAAGAAAAGTTCACAGGAACTATCGGTGATATCGGAACAAGCAGTTTCTATCCACCACACCATATGACAATGGGTGAAGGAGGCGCAGTATATACAAACAATGCACTTCTTAATAAGTGTATCCGTTCATTCAGAGACTGGGGACGCGACTGTGTATGCCCATCAGGAAAGGACAACCTCTGCGGACACAGATTTGACAAGCAGTATGGAGAACTTCCATTAGGATATGACCACAAGTATGTATATTCACATTTTGGATATAATCTTAAGGCTACAGATATGCAGGCAGCGGTAGGCTGTGCACAGCGAAGTTCCCATCATTTGTTGAGAGAAGAAAACATAATTTCGACAGATTAAGAGCAGCACTTGCAGATATAGAGGATAAGGTAATTCTTCCTGTACCATGTGAGAACTCAAGACCAAGCTGGTTCAGATTCCTTATAACAGTAAAGGAAGGAATTGACAGAAAGGCAGTAGTTGAGTATGTAGAGAGCCATGGAGTACAGACAAGAAATCTTTTGCGGAAATCTTATAAAACACCCATGCTTTGATGAGATGAGAGCAACAGGAGAAGGCTACAGAGTAGTAGGCGGACTTGATACAACAGACAGAATTATGAGAGATACATTCTGGGTAGGAGTATATCCAGAATGACAGATGAGATGATTGATTATATGGCTAAGACTATTAAGGAAGCTGTTAGATAATATTTTAATAAAGAACTGAGTGAGTATAATGATAGAATCAAAAAGGAAATGAAACAGTGGATTGAACTTGAAAGAAAGATATGGATAAAAGAAATTATCCATCAGGAGTAAAGAAAAAGGTCTTTCGGAAGGAGCTTTTATTTCAATCAGTATTAAGACATGCAGAATATTATTCAAATGTTAAAGGTGCATCTAAAATTATAGGCATTTACTGGAAAATATTATTTAAGATAATTAGTTCAAGACATAATGTCATGATACCACTAAATGTATTTGGAAAGGGGCTGTTAATTGCTCATTTGCAGAATATAGTGGTTTCATCAAATTCTACTGTTGGACGAAATTGCTGTTTATTTCATGGAACAACTATTGGAATATCATTAGGAAAAGATGATAATGGAAAGTGTCCAGTGATTGGTGATGGTGTAACAATATGCGCAGGAGCAGGTGTTTTTGGTGATATACAAATTGCAGATGATGTAATGATAGCTTCTAATGCTGTTGTAGTTAAAAATATTGAAACTTGTGGAGCTGTTGTAGGTGGAGTGCCAGCAAAGATTATTGGTATGAATTCAGGCTGGAATATGAACCAATTTGTTAAAGGCATAGAAGAGGAATAAGGAGACTACCAATGAATATTGTTTATTATAGTAGCGATTTATTTTCGGAGATGTGTGGAGTTGCTATACAATCTTTATGTGAAAACAATAAGGATGCCGATGATATAAATATATATGTAGTTGAAGATAACATATCGGATGAAAATAAAAAAGATTAAATAATATTGTACAACATTTTTCAAGAAAGATTTTTTTATAAAGAAACCAGAACAGAAAGATTTGTATCCAGAAGTAAAGTATGATTTGGGACATACATATGCAAGAATGGCTTTGGCAGAGATATTACCTTCAAATGTTGACAGGGTATTAAGCCTATGGATAGTGACACACTTGTATTGGATTCTATACAGGAAATGTACAATACAGCTTTTGAAAAAGATCAGATTGTTGCAGGTGTATATGATTGTGTAGGCACGGCAATACAAAAAGAGTTTTACAGGCGTCAGATTCGATGAAATATTGCAATGCGGGTGTATTATTGATTGATTTGAAAAATGGAGAGAAAAACATAGGTCAGAAACTTGTAGATAAAATATTACAGGGTATAGAGAATAATGAAACAATGTTTTTAGAACAGGATATATTGAATATAGTTTTAGATGGACATATTAAGTTGTTAGAACCACAATATAATATGCTTACATCTATATACATATTTGGTTATGATGAAATTATAAAATGAAAAGCCAGTCGAATATTATACCAAAATCAAATTATAATAAAAGAAAAAGCCGGCAATAATTCATGCAACTACATGTTTTATGTGAGGAAACGTATGTGGATAGAGAAGAGTGACAGTCCATATGCTGTTTTATATGCACAATATCGAAAAGAAACAGAGTGGAATCACATGGAATTTTGTAAAGACACAAGAGGCTTGAAAAGAAATTATATGGTGGAATATGGCATATAATGCCTAGAAAGGCGGCTGTATGTATAGCTGCTTTTATGATTAATTGTGTAAGACCAACATATGCTAAAATTACTGTAAAATGAATTTGCCTACAATAGCCAAACAATCATAAGGAAAGAGATAAGATAGTTAAAATGAAAAATCATTCCAATAATAATGAAAAAAATAGAATATGTTGGACATTTTGATAATGTAATGAAAAATAGATTAGTTCAACAGATAGCACTCCTAATATTATAAAAGAATATCAGAATAAATGGGGAAATATAAGTTATTGGTGCAATGAAACAAATTTAAAACTGATAGAAATTGCATAAAATGTCTTCAAAAGCTAAGGGAAAGTATACCTATGGCTAATGTCAGATGATGATATTATAATGGAGAATGCAGTTGATAAAATTCTTAAATTTATTGAAAACGGTGATGATATGGGATTAATATATGTTACTACAAGAGATTTTAGGAATAAATATATTGATTCTGAATCATGTCAAAAGCATGAACCTGAAGCAATGAATGATATCTGTACAAAAGATAAAAAATTATTTATGAAATATGCAGGTTATTATTGGGGTTTTTAGCTTCGTTTATATGTAATACGGATAATTTTAAAAATAAATCCAGAACAGTATGCGGATACATATTGTTGCAATCAATATATACATGCATTGTGCGCCAAAGGGGAAGATACTAAACTTGGGATTGTAAGGCCCATGTTGGCGCTGGTATATATGTTAATACGCCTAATTTTGATTCTGCTTTAATTAATGGAGTTTATTATAAAAAATGATTGATTTTATGATAAATGAGATTGGTTTTGACAAGAAACAATTGAATCAAATGTATAAAAATCGAACATGCCATCTTTTATTCATGATATTCTTAAGGAAAAGCTTCTGGAATACATAAAATGAATTATAAAACCATGTATTTATGCACTCGAAAATATGTGAAAGCATGGGTGATGGTGTATCCATGTATGTTTGTTCCTAGCTTTATTTGTTCAAAATTGATGAAAAATATAGAAAAAGACTTAGAATAAAAGATGATATAAGAATTAACAGACCAGAATAGGTAATTAATGATATGATTTGTTTTAAAAGGAGCTAGTTAATGATAAATGAAAATAATAAAAGGCTGATAAATATAATGCTCATTATATGCGTAATCCCGTTTTAGTTCCAAGAGGGATTATGGAAACTGGTGGTAATCTTTAAATAGCATATTATATTATTTTAGATTATTTGTTATATTTTTCTATTAATATGTTGCATCTTATATAAGATAAGATTTTGCATGATTACATGGTTATCCATTTTGTTTTACTTTTGAATATAGTGATATGTATAATTAGACATACTGACACTTCTGCAGATATTTCGAATTTTATTTATGTGTTTGGTATGGTTTTGATTATGGAGTTTGCTTTATATAATGATATATCATGTTTTATAAAGAATATGGCAATAATTATTGGAATAATAATTGTTGCTAATTTTATCACGATTGTTATGCACCCATATGGATTATATACAGACAGTAGAGGATGGAAGGCAAATTGGGTAATGGGTTATTATAATTCACATATTTTTACATATTTACCATGGCTGGCATTCTCATATATGTATATATATAAACTAAGAGGCAAATTGTCTGTCATGGAATTGGTCTGCTTGTATTTACAATATGTGGAATTTATATGGCTGGTTCGAAAACATCTTTAGTGGCATTAGGTATTGCTTTTATTATAATGGTTTTTCATTAAAGGCTTTTAAACTTAATCTGCCAAATGTATTTGTGTTTTTATTATTTCTTTTGTTATTAGTTACTTGATAATATTTATGAATTTTCAGGAGAATTTTTCGGCTATATTATATAAATATTTAAATAGAGATTCATCTTTTACAGGAAGAACTATAATATGGGCTATGGCACTCAAATCAATATCGCGTCATCCTATATTAGGAAATGGAAATGTTAGTTACAATTTAACAACCTGACTACTACACAGGCACATAATACATACCTGAATATAATGGTTCAACAGGGATTATTGGGACTTATGTTATTTGGAATTATTGTTTTATTGTTAGTCATAAATTAAAGCAATATAAAGAACATCCGTATACAAAGGTATTAACCATAATACTTGTTGCGTATTTTGTTGATTTTATAACAGAAATGTATCAGATGCCGCATTTATTATTTTGTGTGATATTTTGGCATACAATATTGATAAAATCGTTGATTTAATGCCAGTTAAATTTGATAAAGATTCTAAAACAATTAAAAAAAGAAAATAAAAATCAAAATATAGAAGGTAAATAAAATGAAAGTATATTGCTGCTTTAGCTTATATAATTTATATATTACGGTTGCAAAAAGCAATGGTACAAAATGAGAAAATTGATTTGGTGATAGGTTCTCAGATGCCAGATTACAAAAATAAGATTGAAACCATAAAGTCATTGGATTTTATAAATGATATATATGTGTTTGATAGTGTAGACTACAAAAAATATTAAATATAAAAATATATTTGATAAGATAGTAAATCAAAAAATTACGAGAATAAATATATTAACACTAAATTAAAAATAGATTGGACTAAGTATAAGGATAATATTTTCTGTTTAATGATTTTGAAATTTTAGGCTGGTATTTTGTAAATAATCAAATCAGATATCATTTAATTGAGGACGGATTGAATTTCTTTAAATACTTTAATAAATATTATCAAGTGAATAAAGTGGATTATGATATAAATAGTTTAAAAGTCAGATTGAAAAATAAATTGAATATAGGACACAGAGCTTTTGGAACAAATCAATATGTAATTGATATTGAAGTAAATGATAAAAATGGTCTGGCAATTGATAGGAAAAATATAATAGAAATACCACGAAAAGGAATTAATGACAAACTGACATTACAGCAAAGAAACTAATATATGGTATATTCTGTAAACAAAAATAATAAATAATAATTGTAATAAAACACTTTTGCTGTAAAATTCAGCCATTATCAGAAGATGGACAGCTACAAAATCTGGAACAGCAAATGCAAATATATGAAGATATAATAAAAGAGTATACTGGAATGGGGTACACCATAACAATAAAGCCTCATCCTAGGGATAAAGCAGATTATAGTAATTTATGTGAGAAATATAACTGCTTATACATAGATAAGTACATACCTACAGAGGTTTTAAATTATGATGACAGTGTATTTTATGATTTAGCTTTATCAATTACTACGACGGCTATAGAAACATTGAATTTGTTAGGAGAAAGAAAATATCTTGGTTTTGAATTTCTTGAAAGGTATAAATGATGTTAGAAAAACAAAAAAATATATAATAAAATGTCTATTGCTTCCAAGGCAGCATTGTGGTTTACGATATGTGGATTTGTGCAAAGGGCATTAGTTTTATAACAGTTCCACTTTTACAAGATTACTCACAACTGAGCAATATGGAGTAGTAGTATTTTTTACTCATGGGAAAGTATTTTTATTATTTTTGTACACTAAATTTGTTTAGTGGTGTATTTAATAATGGAATGATTAAATATGAAAATGACAGAGATGGATTCTTATCTTCAATGCAAGGTCTTGTAAGTACACTTACATTGTGTATGTTATTATTGTATTTGCTATTTTTAAAAAATTATCATTATGGATTGAAATCAGCAGAGTTCTGATTATAGTAATGTTTATGGAGATTTTAGCAAATTCAGCTTTTTCGTTTTGGTCTGCTAAACAGAGATTTGAGTTTAAATACAGGAATATGGTTATTTTAACTTTGGTTGTTTCTGTTTTAAGCCCTTAGTAGCGGCAGTTTCTGTTATAAATAATTCCAGATAAATTTGGTGCTGATGTTAGAATAATTAGCTCAGCTTGTATTGTAATTGTTTTATGGAATTATATATATAATTAACTATATAAAAGGTAAAAATTTTTTCAAAAAGTATTGGATATATGCATTAAAATTTAATATACCATTAGTTCCACATTATTTGTCTACTTTGATTTTGTCTCAGTCAGACAGAATTATGATTAGTAAAATGATAGAATGGCTGAGGCAGGTATATACGGGTTATCGCATAATTTAGCTATGATATTAAATATATTGACAACATCAATTAATAACGCGTTCGCACCTTGGATATATCAAAGATTAAAAGAAGAGAAATATAGAGATATTTCCCATGTGTGTAATAAGCTTTTTGTTTGTTGCAGTAGCATTGGCTTTATGATGGCATTTTCACCGGAGGTAATTAGCATTTTAGCACCTAGTGAATACTATGATGCTGTATATGTTATTCCTCCGTTAGCAATAAGTTTATATTTTATGTTTATGTACCAGATATTTGCTAATGTAGAATTTTATTTTGAAAAATAAATTTATAATGTTGGCATCTATTTTAGCGCAGGTTTTAATGTTTTTAAATTATATTTTTATAAAAATTAGGATATATAGCTGCTGGATATACAACATTAGTATGTTATGTTATATTAGGAATATCACATTACATATTTTCTGATAAAGTTGCAAAAAATGTATTAAGGATAACATACATTTATTTGATATAAAAATAGTAATCGGAATATCATGTATTTTAATGGTTTTGGATTGATTATGTTACTTTTATATAAAAATTTGCTTTTAAGATATGGCTTAATATTAATAATGTGTATGATTTTCTTTATTAAAAGAAAAGATATATATAAATTTATTGTATCAATTAGGAGGTAAAACAATGAAAATAATAGGAGTAATACCGGCACGATATAAAAGCTCAAGATTTAGTAAACCGTTAGCTGATATTTGTGGAAAACCTATGATATGGTGGGTTTATCAGCAGTGTAAAAGGTGAAGGATTTTTCAGAAGTATATGTTGCAACTGATGATGACAAAATATATGAGGAATGTCAGGCATTAGGAATTCAGGTAATCATGACATCTGATAAACATAAAACTGGTACTGATAGAATTGGTGAAGTAGCAGAAAAGATACCAGCGGATTTGATTGTTAATATACAGGGAGATGAACCATTGTTAGAGCCAGATACTATAAGGGCTGCAATAGAACCATTTTATACAAATCTGGATTTGCAGGTTTCAAATTTAATGACTAAAATAAATGACCCGGTGGATGTTGTGAATTTCACAGTACCGAAGGTAATAACAAATAAAGAGAATATAGGAATATATTTAACAAGATCTACAGCACCGTATCCAAAAGGAAGTATTGAATATAACTATTATAAACAGGTTTGTGTATATGGATTCAAGCCTGAAGCATTAAAGTTTTATTGCGAATATGGGAAAAAATATGGAAAGGCTAAAATTGAGAAAATAGAAGATATAGAGATTCTTAGATTTATAGAGAATGGTTATAAAGTACAGTACATGAAGTTGATTCTGATACTGTAGCAGTAGATACACCGAATGATTTAGAGAGAGTCAGAGAAATTGTTGCGAACAGATTAAACAATAAAAAATAAGAGATAATTATGTTAAATGAATTTAAAAGCAAATTAGAAAATGGTGAATTTGTTTATGGTGTTTTTGTGAAAACATCTGATCCTATGTTTAATGAGATTATAGGAATATCTGGTTATGATTATGTGATTTTAGATACAGAACATATCCTACAGATATAGAAAATCAACAAAATAATATAAGAGCATGTGAATTAAGGGAATACTTCCAATTGTCAGAGTTCCATATATATAGATGATAATGTCATTGGAAAAGCATTAGATATAGGGCAATGGGAATACAAATTTCACAGATAAGATGTGCTGAGGATGTCAAAAAGTTATAAAATATGCTAAATTTTATCCAGAGGGAGAAAGAGCGTATGCCGTTTTGTCAGAGCAGCAGATTATTCATCTTTAAACAGAAATGCCTTTTAAAAAGAAAATGAAAAATTATTATAATTCAATTAGAAGGCAAAGAGGCAATTGATAATTTAGATGAAATTTTAGAAGTTGATGGCTATGATATTATATTTATTGCACTCATATGATTTATCTCAGTCATTAGGAGTTCCATAATAGATTAGTCATCCTAAGGTTTTGGCGGCTATGGTAGACATTGTAGAAAAGCTAAAGCAAAGAATAAAGTGATAGGAACTTTTACAGATGACTATAGTATGGTTGAAAAATGGAAAAGCCTAAGCGTTCAGTATATTAGCTATTCAACAGATTCTGGTATTTTCTCTGATGCATCTAAAATATTTTATGGAATTTGAAGTCTGTTGGTATTAAAAGCAGACATGGTATCCTTGGATTGCACATTAAATGAGTACTATGTAGTCAATAAAAGAAAATTTAATGATTCTGTGAATGATAAAATTATATCAAAATTATATGATTCGGGCGTTGATTTTATTGAATATGGTTATTTGGTTGATAATAATAATGAAAATTTAATTCGCAATTTTTGAGTATCAATTCAATAAATGAAAAGTTTCCTTCAGAAATCAAGCTAAAATTAATAGCTTCTATTAATTATGGACAGCAATGTGATGTAAATAATTTGGAACAATATAGCTTTGGTAACATTAAAAATATTAAATATACATTCAAGAAAAAGATATTAAAGCTTCGTTACATGAGTGTAAAATGATGAAGGAAAAAGGATATAATGTTATGATGTATCCTTTAGCTATTTCTGAATATTCTGATTCTGAGTTGATATATCTTATGAATATGTGTAATGAATTAGAAGTCTATTCTTTGCATATTGTTGATAGTTTTGGTTCAATGAAAAGCAAAAATGTTATCAAGTATATTAGTATGATGAAACAATATTTAGATGAAAGTATTATAATAGGATTTCATTCTTATAATAATATGCAGTTATCATTTTTCGAATGCAACAATTTTATTAGAACAAGTTGACAGGGAAGTTATATTAGATTGCTCGGTTCATGGTATAGGTATAGGAGCTGGTAATTTAAATACAGAAATTATTTTGGAATATCTTAATGAAAATTATCAGGGACAATATAATGATAGAAATATATTGGAAATAAATGATCAATTTATAGAAAATATATATGCTGATAAGCCATGGGGTATTCTTTACCTAATTATTTAGCAGCTAAGCATCAGTGCAATACGGATTATGCATATTATCTGAGCCAAAAAATAATCTTACTATTGATGAGATTGATGATATTTTGATATGTTAGATAATGAAAAGAAAGTTGATTTTGATAAAGAATATATTGAACAATTATATTTATCGTATTTCGAATCAAAAGACAGCATAATAGATGATTTTAACAAGGTTAAAAACATATTTAAAGGCAAAAATGTTATTATGATATGTCCTTGGTAAAACATCTGAAACACATTATAATAAATTAGCATCATTAAATCTGGAAGATTATGTGCTTGTATCAATAAATTTTGAATATAAATTGCATCCCGTGGATTATTTATTTGTGGGAAATAGTCGTCGAATGAAAGAGATTAGAAAAGATTTGTATAAAAGTTATTGCATCATCTAATGTTCCATCAGGTAATGTATTTGCAAAATTAATTATTCGTCTTTATTAAATAAGACAGAATATGTAAAAGATAATTCAGGTTTGATGTTTCTTAAGCTTTTATCTATGTGTGATGTTAACAGTGTTAAGATTATAGGAATGGATGGCTATTTACATAAGCACGATGATAATTATATTTCTGATGATTTAATGTTTGTTTTAGAAGAAGATATAGCAGAACAGATTAATCTAGGAGTAAAATTAGAAATAAAAAATTAAAAAAAAAAATTATCTATTGAAATAATATAATGTTTTGCTAAAAGGGGCTGTCGCTTTAACGATTGAAAATCGTTGAGGTATGAAAGCCCTTTAGTTGTAGGTAATATAAATATCTCTATGTAGGAATTTTATTAAAATATGAATTTTTGTGAATAAACCTTGAACAATTTGTGCAAAAATGGTAATATTGATTTAGATTTTGAATTTTGATTATTCATAATTCACAATTGTATGCATATTTGGAAAAAGGAGAGGAAAATGTCATGCAAAGAATCAGAAAAGTTTTTGCAAAAGTTGTTGCTGGATTATTAGTCGTAAGTAATCTTGCAATAGTAGCACCAAGTATGACTTATGCAGCATCTGCATCAAGCTTTACTACTTATGGTGGATGGAATGAAATGATGTATGCAACTATCAAAGGTGTTAAGGATGCCGATGTTACTGCAGTATCATATTCAGGTCCAGTTAGTGGTTCTCTTACAGGAGAGGACTTTGAGTATCTTGTTAGAGATACAGCTGACGGAGCAAGAGTTGATGTAATGGGATTAAAGCCAGGTACATATACTCTTAAGGTTACTACTAAGACAGGTACATATACCCAGTCAGGAATTGAGGTTAATGCACAGGATAGATCGGGATATGCGCATTACAATTATACTGATGGTGTAGGTGCTTATAATGATGATGGTACATTAAAGGATAACGCAATTGTTCTTTATGTAACAGATGAAAACAAGAATACAGTTACACTTTCTTATGGTGGAGTAACAGTTTCAGGCATTGGTAATATTCTTAACTCAGTCGGTAAGGCATGCGGTGAAGCAGGTCATGAGACAGAGTGTAAGAAGGTATCGAAAGGAAAGACATATTATGGCAAGGGTAATACTAATCAGGGTATTCTCCAGTTACTTGCTGAGAATAATATACCATTAGTAATTCGTATGGTCGGAGCAGTATCAGAGTCTGGTCTTTATAAGACAGGAACATGGGCAGCAGCTAATGCAGGACTTATTGATGGCCTTACAGATTATGATTCTAATGATTATGGCGGAAGTGTTGGCGACAACGGTCATATGGCACGTATGAAGTCAGCAAAGGATGTAACAATTGAAGGTGTTGGTACAGATGCAGCTATGGATGGATGGGGAATTCATTTTATGTCTGAGACATCAACAACAGCAGCTGGATTAGGAAAGAACTTTGAGGTTCGTAATCTTACATTTATGAATCAGCCAGAAGATGCTATTGGTATGGAAGGTGTTCAGGAAGGCTCTGTTATAACAGCTCCAGTTGAAAGATGCTGGATCCACAACAATGAGTTTTACAGCCCTTCTATAACAGGACCTGCAGAATCAGATAAGGCTGAAGGTGATGGATCATGTGATTTCAAGCGTGGTGAATATTTAACAGTTTCATATAACTACTTTGAAGGATGTCATAAGACTAACCTTGTTGGTTCATCAGATACATCGTTACAGTATAATCTTACATATCATCATAATATCTGGAAGGGATGTAAAGCAAGACAGCCTCTTGGACGTCAGGCTAATATGCATTTCTACAATAACCAGTTTATAGGAACAACAGATTATGCAATGAATACAAGAGCCAATGCTTACATATATTCAGAGTACAATTTGTTTTTTATGACAAAGAATCCTATGGATGTAAGATCAGGAGCAATTAAAAGCTATAATGATTCATTTTCATCTTGTATTGGAGCAATGACAGGAACGGTTGTTACAGATAAGTCAACTAAAGTTAAATCTGGCAACAAGTATGAGAATTTTGATACAGATGCAGCACTTTCATATATTCCTAGTGGAACTTATCAGTTACAGACAAGTGTTACAGATGCAGCCAAGGTTCTTAAAGCATACAATGGCTGCATGCCAGAGACAGTTAAGAGACCAGAGAATGTTACTGCTTCAGAGTGTTCATTGTTATCATATTGCGCACCTGGTGTAACACCAATTAATATATCTGATTATCCATATACAGCAGCGCCAGGAAAGCTTAGCAAGACTGTATATGCATTCACAGTAGGTGGAACAGTAGATGTTACTGTATCATTTGCATCAGAAGATTTAACTACAACAGGTTGTCTTGTTAATGAGGCAGGTGAGTGTTTCCAGGTAGGAAGTGGTACTGTTACAGGTCTTCCAGCTGGAACGTATATGGTTATGCCATATAATATTCAGTCAGGTGGTAATGGAGTTAATCCGGCAGCAGGCACATTTAAGGAAATGACTATTAATTCAATTAAAATTAATGCGGCTGATTCTAATGCACATTATCATAATTATGTATCAGAGGTAACTAAGCAGGCTACATGTGCTGAAGAAGGAGAAGTTACTTACACATGTATAGCTACTAATGGAACTTGCGATAAGAAGACTTATACAGAAGTAGTTCCTAAGAAAGCTCATACATATGGTGAATGGAAAGTAGTTAAAGAAGCAACAGAGACAGAAGAAGGGCTTAAGAGTCATTCTTGTACAGTATGTGGAGCTGAAGAAACAGCATCTATTCCAAAGAAGGGTTCAACAGGTGGAACAGAGACACCAGAAGTACCAACAGGAGATTCTAAGGTACATAATTTTACAACATCAGATGCAAATAGTTCATTCTTTGTGATTTCTGGTAATCTTGCATCAAACAAGGGAACAGTAACGTATAATGGACTTACACTTACACAGTGCCTTAAGATGGAGTCATCAACAAGCATTAAGTTCACAGCGCCATCTGCTGGAAAGCTTACACTTGTATTTGGAGAAAGTGGTAAGAATGTAAAGATTAACGGAAAAAAGAACGCATCAGATTCTAATTGCATAGTAACAGTTGATGTTGCAGCTGGAAGTGTAGAGATAACAAAGGGAGATACAATGAATCTTTCTATATAATTTACACACCAGAGAAGACAATACCAACACCAGATCCAGTTGAAAAGAAGAATGGCCTTAGTAAGGCGGAAGATGGAAATTACTATTATTATGCAGATGATGTGGTAGATACAAGCTTTACAGGATTTGCAGACTGTGACAATGAAAGAATGTATGTAAAGAATGGTAAAGTTGACACAACATATACAAGTGTAGAACAGGATGGAGCAGACTGGGTATATGTAGAAAATGGAAAGATAAGATATGACTATACCGGAATCAGACAGAACTCAAACGGCTGGTGGAGGATAGAGGACGGAAAAGTTAATTTTAACTTCACAGGATTAGCAGATAATGAGAATGGAAGATTTTATATCCAGAACGGAAAAGTTAATTTTGAATATACGAATTTAATTCAGGATGGAGCAGACTGGGTATATGTAAAGAATGGTCATGTAAAAAATGATTACACAGGATTTGCAGAAAATGAAAATGGAAGATTTTATCTTGAAAATGGAAAGGTAAATTTCGAATATACAAATGTAATTCAGGATGGAGCAGACTGGGTATATGTAGAGAAAGGTCATGTAAATACTAATTATACAGGAATCAGACAGAATGCAAATGGCTGGTGGAGAATAAAAGACGGAAAAGTAGATTTTAGTTATACAGGACTGGCAGATAACGAAAATGGAAGATTCTACATAGAGAACGGAAAAGTTAATTTTAAATATACGAATTTAATTCAGGATGGAGCAGACTGGGTATATGTAAAGAATGGTCATGTGCAAAGCAATTACACAGGGTTTGCGACAAATGAAAACGGAAGATTTTATCTCGAAAATGGAAAGGTAAATTTCGGATATACAAATGTAATTCAGGATGGCTCAGACTGGGTATATGTAAAAGGTGGTTATATAAGATATGACTATACAGGAATCAGACAGAATGCAAATGGCTGGTGGAGAATAGAGAACGGAAAAGTTAACTTTAAATACAATGGCGTTGCAAGCAATGAAAATGGAATGTTTTATCTTGAAAATGGTTTAGTAAAATTTAATTATACTGGAACATATATTCAGAATGGAATAAAGTATAATATTGTTAACGGTGTTGTAAAAGGAAAAGAAATGTGTTAACAGTGATGAGAATGCCAAATTCTGTATTAACTAATAGTATAAAATGGTAATATAATATATCATGTTGTGATTATCGTATAAGCACAAAAATATCCATATGTTTAAAATTGAATAAGAAATTAAAATAAGCAATAGTCAGTTTGCGATGGCTATTGCTTATTTTTATGTATAAAAAGTTGACGAAAATAGTCGATAATGTTAAAATGACGAATGGTAAATTGTAACATAAGATTAATTGTGAAATTATAATCTGATATTTGAGAGAAAGAGAGTATTATCAATGAAAGTTGTTTTACTGGCTGGAGGTTTCGGAACAAGAATAAGTGAAGAAAGTCAGTTTAAGCCAAAGCCAATGATAGAGATAGGAGGAAAGCCAATTCTCTGGCATATTATGAAGGAATATGCTTATTATGGTTTTGATGAGTTTATTATATGTGCAGGATATAAGCAGTATGTAATTAAAGAATGGTTTGCGGATTATTTCCTTCACAACAGTGATATTACGTTTGACTTCACAAAGGGTTCTAACGATATGATTATTCACGAGCAGCATTGTGAGCCATGGAAGGTTACAGTAGTTGATACAGGTCTTAATACAATGACTGGAGGACGAATCAAGCGTATCCAGAAATATGTAGGGGACGAGCCATTCCTTATGACATATGGAGACGGTGTCTGTGATGTAGACATGAACAAGCTTGTTGAGTTCCATAAGGAGCATGGCAAGATTGCTACTCTTACAGCCGTAATGCTTGAACAGCAGAAGGGTGTACTTGATATCGGAGGAGACAACGCTGTTAAGTCATTCAGAGAGAAGAGCCATACAGACGGTGCACCTATCAATGCAGGTTATATGGTGCTTAATCCTGAAATATTTGACTATATTGATGGTGATGACACTGTATTTGAGAGAGAACCACTAGAAAGACTTGCAAAGGAAGGTCAGTTAATGTCCTATATGCATAAGGGCTGGCAGTGTATGGATACCAAGAGAGAGATGGATATGCTCGAGAAGTATCTTGCAACTGGAACAGCTCCTTGGAAGAAATGGGACTAAGCCGGGAGGATTAAGATGGATTTAAGTTTTATAAAGGAAAGAAGGTTCTTGTTACAGGACATACAGGATTCAAAGGTTCATGGCTTTGCAGAATCCTTTTAAAGCAGGAGCAGAAGTAACAGGTTATTCACTTGTTCCACCTACTGAGCCTAACCTTTTTCAATGATAGATGTAGAGGATAAGATGAATTCTGTAATAGGTGATATAAGAGATCTTGAGCATCTTAAGAAGGTGTTTGAAGAGACACAGCCTGAGATAGTGCTTCATCTTGCAGCACAGCCTATCGTAAGGGAATCATACAAAGACCCTGTATATACTTATGAAACTAATGTTATGGGAACAGTTAATATCTGTGAATGTGTAAGACTTAACCCGTGTGTAAAGTCATTTTTAAATGTAACAACAGATAAGGTTTATCTTAATAAAGAATGGGAATGGGGATACAGAGAGAATGAGCCTCTTGACGGATATGACCCATACTCTAACAGCAAATCATGTTCAGAGCTTGTAACACACAGCTATATCAATTCATTTTTCAATGATATGGAGGTTGCAGTTTCAACAGCAAGAGCCGGTAATGTTATAGGCGGAGGAGATTTCGCCAATGACAGAATCGTTCCTGACTGTGTAAGAGCTGCAGTTAAGAAGGAAGATATAATTGTGCGTAATCCACATTCAACAAGACCATATCAGCATGTACTTGAGCCGCTTGCAGCTTATCTTATGATTGCAAAGGAGCAGTACAGTGATAAGAAGTATGCAGGTTTCTATAATGTAGGACCTGATGAAAGCGACTGCATTACAACAGGAACACTTGTTGATACATTCTGTAACAAGTGGGGAGAAGGTCTTTCATGGATTAACCAATATGACGGAGGCCTCATGAAGCCAATTTCTTAAAGTTAGACTGTTCAAAGTTAAAGACAACATTTGGCTGGAAGCCCAGATGGAACTTTGATACAGCAATTGAGAAGAGTGTTGAATGGTCAAAGGTATATGCAGCAGGCGGAGATGCCGTTGCATGTATGGATAAAGAGATTGAAGAATTCTTTACTGAGTAGGGCAGAGTTAATAAAATAAGAAAGAGGATATGATATGTTTGACAATAAGAATGAATTAGAAGCAAGACAGGAGATTCTTGGTATTGTAGATGAATACTGCAAGAAGTACCATAACCAGAAGCAGTATAAGGAAGGTGACAGAATTTCTTATGCGAGCAGAGTATATGACAGCAAGGAAATGATGAATCTTGTTGATTCAGCACTTGAATTCTGGCTTACAGCAGGCCGTTATACAGATGAATTTGAGAAGAAGCTTGGAGAATATCTCGGAGTAAAGTATGTATCAGTAGTAAACTCTGGTTCATCTGCCAACCTTAATGCATTTATGGCACTTACATCACCACTTCTCGGAGACAGAAGAATCAAGAGAGGTGATGAGATTATCACAGTAGCAGCAGGTTTCCCTACAACAATAACACCGGCTATCCAGTATGGTGCAGTACCTGTATTTGTTGATGTTACTATTCCACAGTACAACATTGATGTTACAAAGCTTGAAGATGCACTTTCAGACAAAACTAAGGCTGTTATGATTGCACATACACTTGGTAATCCATTTGATCTTTCAGCAGTAAAGGCATTTTGTGACAAGCACAATCTCTGGCTTGTAGAAGATAACTGTGACGCACTTGGTTCTAAGTACACAATCAATGGAGAAGAAAAGTTCACAGGAACTATCGGAGATATTGGAACAAGCAGCTTCTACCCACCACATCATATGACAATGGGTGAAGGAGGAGCAGTATATACTAATAATGCACTTCTTAATAAGTGTATCCGTTCATTCAGAGACTGGGGACGTGACTGTGTATGCCCATCAGGAAAGGACAACCTCTGTGGACACAGATTTGACAAGCAGTATGGAGAACTTCCATTAGGATACGATCATAAATATGTATATTCACATTTTGGATATAATCTTAAGGCTACAGATATGCAGGCAGCGGTAGGCTGTGCACAGCTTGAGAAGTTCCCATCATTTGTTGAGAAGAAAACATAATTTCGACAGATTAAGAGCAGCACTTGCAGATATAGAGGATAAGGTAATTCTTCCTGTACCATGTGAGAACTCAAGACCAAGCTGGTTCGGATTCCTTATAACAGTAAAGGAAGGAATTGACAGAAAGGCAGTAGTTGAGTATGTAGAGAGCCATGGAGTACAGACAAGAAATCTTTTGCGGAAATCTTATAAAACACCCATGCTTTGATGAGATGAGAGCAACAGGAGAAGGCTACAGAGTAGTAGGCGGACTTGATACAACAGACAGAATTATGAGAGATACATTCTGGGTTGGTGTATATCCAGGAATGACAGATGAGATTATCGATTATATGGCTAAGACTATTAAGGAAGCTGTTAATCAGTAATTAACCAGTATATGTGGAGGGCAGTTTATGAGAATTCGTTTAGCAGATTATGTTGCCAATTTCCTTGTGGAACATGGCGTTACAGATGTATTTTCTGTAGTTGGAGGTGGTGCAATGCATCTTAACGATGCATTGGGACATAATGAAAAGCTTAAGGTAACATACAATCATCATGAGCAGGCGTGTGCCATAGCTGCCGAAGCGTATGCAAGAATTGATAACAGAATTGCCGCTGTATGTGTTACAACTGGTTGGAGGATTCAATGCACTTACGGGTGTAGTAGGAGGGTGGCTTGATTCTATCCCTATGTTTATTATAAGTGGACAGGTTCGTTACGACACAACCTCAAGATATGCACTTCAGTTTACAGAGACACCGCTTCGTGCAATGGGAGACCATAATACGATATAGTTAAGTCTGTGTCTAATATGACAAAGTATGCAACTATGATAGAAGACCCTAAGGATATCCGTTATGCACTTGAAAAGGCATGGCATCTGGCAACAACAGGCAGACCGAATCCAGTATGGATTGATATTCCTGTTAATTTTCAGGGCGGATATATTGAGACTGATGAGCTTGAAGGATATAATCCGGCAGAGGATGATGCAAAGCTTCCGCCACAGGTAAGTGAAGATGTTGTAAGAACTGTACTTGAAAAGATTAAGAATGCCAAAGACCAGTATTCCATGCAGGTTATGGAATAAGACTTTCAGGTGCTTATGATGTGTTCAGATCAGTTTCAGAAAAGCTTAATATGCCTATCGTTACATACTGGAATGCAGTGGATCTAATAGAAGATGATAATCCTCTGTATTGTGGAAGAGCAGGTAATATGGGCGACAGAAGGTAACTGGGCTATTCAGAATGCCGATTTAATACTTGCTGTAGGTACAAGAATATCTATCAGACAGACTGGATATAACTGGAAACATGGGCAAGAGCAGCAGAGGTCATAATGGTTGATGTTGATAAGGCTGAGTTAAAGAAGCCTACTATCCATGTTGAGATGCCAGTATGGGCTGATGCTAAGGATTTCCTCACAAAGCTTGATAAGCAGGCGGCAGCTATTGCACCTGTATCAGCAGGTGGTGAATGGCTCGCAACAACACAGAGATGGAAGAAGGAATATCCGGCAGTACAGCCAAGACAGTGGAGGAGAATGGAAGCACTGCAAATGTATATGCATTTGTAAGATATTTAAGCAGCAGACTTCCAGAAAACAGTCTTACAGCAGTGTCTAATGGCGCATGCTGTGTGTAGGTAATCAGGCATATGTAATCCAGAAGGAAGCCGTATGGCTAATAACAGTGCCATAGCAAGCATGGGATATGGACTTCCTGCAGCGATTGGAACTTGTATCGGCGGCGGAAGAAGAAATACAATATGTCTTGAAGGTGACGGAAGTATAATGATGAACCTTCAGGAACTACAGACAATACTTACTAATAAGCTTCCAATCAAGATATTCCTTATCAACAATAACGGATATCATTCAATAAGACTTACACAGAATAATCTGTTTAAGGAGCATTGCAAGATTGGAATTGAACCAGAATCAGGAGATCTCTCATTCCCTGAATTCAAGAAGATTGCAGAGGCCTTTGGATATAAGTATTACAGTGCTTCATCTAATGAAGAGATGAAGAAGACTGTAGATGAGGTGTTAAAGGAAGACCTGTATTCTGTGAGATATTTACAGATACTAAGCAGGTATGGGAGCCTAAGAGCAGTACCAAGAGATTAGATGATGGTACACTTGTAAGCCCCCACTGGAGGATTTAGCACCATTCCTTCCAAGAGAAGAATTAAAGAAACAGATGTTTATTCCATTAATGGACGAAGAGAGTAGTAGTAAAACAACAGGAGGCACAATGCAGGCAGCAGTTGTAACAGGATGTACGGGAGCAGTAGGCTTAGGTCTTATAGATGCTCTTATGAAGAATAATGTTAAGGTTATAGCAGTTGTAAGAAAGGATTCAAAGCGTTCTTACAGAATTAAGGAATCACATTCACTTAAGAAGGTTGAATGTGATCTTAGTGAAACTTGATAAACTGCCACAGCTTGTGCAGGCGACAGGAATTAAACCGGATGTGTTCTATCACTTTGGGTGGGATGGAACATTTGGTGACTGCCGCAATGATATGTATATACAGAATATGAATGTGAAGTATGCACTGGACGCTGTAAATGCAGCGGCTGTTATGGGTTGAGTGCATTCATAGGGGCTGGTTCACAGGCGGAATATGGAAGAGTTGAAGGAAAGCTTAATTCGCAGGTTCCTGCATTTCCAGAGAATGGCTATGGAATGGCAAAGCTGTGTGCAGGACAGATGACAAGAATCCAGTGTGAAAGCTGGGAATCAGACATATGGACAAGAATACTTAGTGTATATATCCATATGACGGAAGTGCTACGATGGTTATGTCTACAATAGGAAGCTGTTAATAGGAGAGAAGCCATCATGTACAAAGGAGAGCAGATGTGGGATTATCTGTACCCAAGGACGCGGGGAAGGCATTTTATTTACTAGGAGAAAAAGGTATTAATGGCAAGGTTTACTGTATTGGTGGGGAGAGGCAAGACCGCTTAAGGATTATATCGAGGATATAAGAAAATGCGGTTAATCCGGAAGCGAGATTGGTTTTGGAGAAGCCTATATCCATGGTTATGTACTTGTGTGCAGATATACAGGATTTAGTTAAAGATACAGGATTTGCACCGGATTATAAGTTTTCAGAGGGAATTGCAGAGACAGTAGAATGGTGCAAGAAGGAGATTTGAATGAATGTAGTTTATTATGGTAGTGATTTCTTCTGAGATGTGAGAAGTATAAATAGAATCATTATGTGAAAACAATGTTCAAGTATAAGAGATTAATATATATTGTAGAAAATAATATATCAGAACATAATAAATATAGATTGTTAGATATATTAAATAGATTTCATTGAAATATATTTTTATAAGGATGCCAAGCCAAAATGAAGTGTATCCTGATGTTACAATAAATTTGGGAAGAATATATGCAAGAATGGTATTAGGAAATACTTGAATATTCTTGTGCGGCAGAGTCGCCCATCCAGTGTGGCGTGAGCCACCTGCTCAGATGGAATGAGCCACTTTAATGAGGGTATTACTCTCGTAGTAATTTATCTAGGCTGTATACCTCTCGCATGGATCTGTCATGCACAGCATCAATGATTGTGATATTAATCTGAAAACTGTCATGTGTAATTCAGTCAATGAATGCATCGGCCAGAGAACTTGCTTATCCTCCAAGCTGACCGTACCATTCTTCGAATACATACTGTGAGCAGAAGATGGTTGATGATTTCTTACGTCTCCTATGGAGCAGTTCGAAGATATCTTTTTGTTCCGTATCAGTTGGTTTAAGAAGCACCCATTTATCCAGAATGAGAAGCACCGGATTGGAATATTTTGCCATAACTTTACGGTAGTTCCCTTCAGTTCGTGCAATGTCCAGATCCATGAGTAAGTCTGGCATACGGACATATCTAGTGTTGGAATACTGCATGCAGGCTTCCATACCAAAGGCACATGCCATGTACGTTTTACCACAGCCTGTTGCACCGGTAATAAAAGATTCCGGTGTTCAGATATATACTCACAAGTGGCAAGTCTGTTAATCAGTTCCCTGTTCAGCTTGCGTCCGGAAGTATAGTTGATATCCGTGATATTTGCTTCCGGCTGGTCGAATCCAGCGTTGCGGATAAGAAGCTTTGGCGGTTATTCTTGCGGTTGCCGTATTCAATATCTACCAGCATTCCAAAACGGTCTTCAAAAGGAACTTCGTTAAATATCGGATCGTCAAGCTGGTTACGGAATGCATTTTTCAGTCTTTCTTCCAAACCTGTTATTATTGGCAAGCACCAGCTGTTCCATCATTTTCTGCATCTTATCATTTAATGCTTTTGTTTCTACTGTAAGCGCTACATAATCACCCGTATGATTCATACAGTCTCATTTTATATAGAAATCAGATTTCTTAATGTTTATTAAGGCTACATGTGTCCTGCATCATCTCTGATCATGGCATAAGTTCTTCAAGTATGCTTTCGGGCTCATTTTTGTAGTCAAGCATCTTTGTCATGACCGTTTAGGTAAAAGACGGATGTTTAATCCATTAACCTTTGCTGTTTCCGCAAGCGTATATACTATTGCACTTGCAGTTGCTCCCTTTACTGTACCGTGGAATAAAAAGCTCTTTCCATAACATAGCTTTGACAGCTCGTTCGGCTGCATTATTGCTTATGGAGCATCTTCCATCTGTAAGATAGTTTTCATATATGGTTTCTGATTCAGGGCATAGTTCACCGCTTTAGAAAACTTTGATTCACCAAGTGGATTCTGCTTTTCTACCCATTCCCAGAATGAATCCATCAGTGTGTACATAACCATGATAATCAGCGAGGAACTTTGCTGCATGATATCCGCCTCTGGTCGGCTGATATTCATATATCACAATTCTGTGTTTTCAAATGCTCCGCTTGTATAAAGCCATATATATGACTTTGATTCCGGGGTTTTACCATCCTCATCCTGCACCATTCATAATCTGACAGACCGCTAACTCTGCAGGTCTGTATAAGTTCAGTCCAATATTTGTCACGCTCAGATTTATTCATAACTCAATCCACCGAAAATTTATTTGGAGTAAAATGATACAAAAGTCTGATAATAGTTTGAAGTGAAATGCTACAACTTTGCAATCCTGATCAGGAATTTAGAGTATAATGCTCCAATTGTCCTAATCTTATGCCTAAATTCAAAGGATTTCACTACGGTGAGTTATGTAGCGCTTACCACATTTTCATGTGTTACATAATGAATATGAGGCTGTTTTCCGATTAAGCGACGGAAAGTTATATAAAGATGGTAATAAAAAATGGTCAACATCAATGATTTCAGAAATTGAAGAATGGTATAAAGATAACAGAGATGAATTGATAGAGGCTTGGGAAAAATTTACATGGCTTGTGACTGTAATTATTGTAGAAATATTTGGCAAGGAGAATATAGATGGAGCATCATAGAATAGATCCGTATCCAATACCTAATGATATAAAGTTGATTTATATAATGAACCATAACTAGCAGATAAATCATTGCTTGATTATCCTGAATATAAAGACTGTGAGAATGAACAGGATAATATACGCATATTTGTGCCGATTGATTTGAATGATAAAGCCATATTAAGAAGTAACCATTGCAAGACTGGAACTGATACCTGACAGTGGTGCAGAGTTTTTTCATTTGAGTTGATTGATAGATTAAGAGAAGAGTATGAAATAGATTAGTATTTTATACTATAATATTTCTTCCCAAGCTGCTGCTTCAGATTCTGTGGATAAACTTTATCTGGATTAACCCCAGCATCAACAGCCAGTTTCTTAATCAATCTCCATACATTAGATCTTTCAAGAGGGGTGCCTTTTCTAGTACAGAAAATCACCCCTGTTATTATTTCTTCATGGTCTATATATTCATATAAGCCATCCAATAAATCATCTGGAATTCTGATGTTATATTCCTCGCTGTTACGTATAACAGTAATTTTCCCATTTCTAAAGAGTGTGTGGCAAGGTATTGTAATTCGTTTAATCTTATATCTGTATTTCCAAGGACTTGAATTAACATAGCTATTCTATAATCGTTATTGTTTATAGCGGTTTTAAGGAGTTGGTTATATTCATCAACTGTAAGTAAGTTAGAATCTGTTGATTCGGTCTTAGATTTCTTAAGATTAACGCAGTGAATATCATTTCTTCCTATAAAATTACAAAATGTGTTTATACATGATATAATAGTATTTATGCTGCTTATACTGTAATCAGCATTTTAAGAATCTCGATATATTTATCTGCAGTATCCTGAGATATTTGGTAACTGTTATCAGAAAGAAAGATTTGAAATCTTCGTATATCCCGCATATATTTATCAAGAGTTATTCTGCTCTTATTTTTATTTATAAGAAATTCTTCGAATTCATTAATATCTGTATTAGTGATTTTATTATTCATGGAAATCTCCAGTTATTGTAATTTGATTTTGCATATTCCTGTGCAGTGATTTTATCTATTATTTCTAGTCCGACACGAACACGCTTAGGTTGATGCCACAGATATACTTCTATATCAGCAATTCTCTTATGTCTGTCAATTCTCTTAACCATATCAGACCTTCCGCTAAGAGGCTATTTATCATTAATTGGTTATCTACAATATATCCATATGACATAGCAATATAGTTATACTCGTCCATAAGCTGACGAAGATATTGTTCTTCTTCATTGTTAAGGGCATTGAAATCCCCACCTATGCGGACAGGAGAAACTACATTAGGTATACGCCAGAGAAGTTTTTCAAGAGTCTTGGAATCTGAATCGCTCTCTATAAATATGTATCCTGCAAATAGAATGTCATCGTCAAGATGGAACCTTCATATCTCTTGGCATGTTGCTAGATAGGAGAGAATACTTTGCGGCTATATCTTCTGGAATGGCTTTGCGGCATTTATCAACGGCATCTAGTTCTCTGCCGGCTGTTGTGTGTGCTATGTACCACATAGGTATACCTCGATTCTTCAATCTATATTGTATTTCATAAATGACATTATGTTGTAAAAATATTTTGATATGGTAGCATATTTATATAGTTAATACAAGAGTTTAGAGATTGATTCATCGATGAAGAAAGCTTCAAGGATTGTATAGGTACATGTTGTTTTTGAGAAAAGGAGTAGCAGCCTTATTGGTGATGCTGATAAAACATTATATTTTCATGTAAGCAAGATCATATTTGATGCTGGAATCAAGATAAAACAATTACTATGCGCACTAAACCCCATTGCATAATCCCAAAACATGTTATATAATATAATGACATATGAGATTATATTGCTACGAAGAGCCAATAGGAGGATATGATGACAAGAACATACGCTGTTAAGTATAAGAGTAAATCAAAGATGTTAACAACACCTGAGCAGGTTGCCAAGACTGAGGAAGATATCAAGGCATTAGCACTTGTTAAGGATGCAGTTATTAAGGAAGATGGACAGGTTGTTACTGTTGAGGTTGAGAATGAGGAAGATTTCGAACCGGTTATGGACAGAGTAGTCAACATTTTCAGAAGAATTGATGACAAGTCTGAGGTTTCATACAAGTTCGGTCTTAACCGTGAATAATTCGAAGACTATTGATTAGAGTAAGCCTGTGAAGCCGTAGACTGCGTCACAGGCTTATATTATGTGTATGCCGGAACGGGTATGAATTATTTATGTATTATGTTTATAAAGGAGTAAAACAGTGAGTTTAGAAAGTGAAATTAAGAAAAGAAGGACATTTGCCATTATCTCTCACCCGGATGCTGGTAAGACAACATTAACAGAGAAGTTCCTGCTTTATGGAGGAGCTATTAACCTTGCAGGTTCTGTAAAGGGTAAGAAGACTGCCAAGCATGCGGTTTCTGACTGGATGGAGATTGAGAAGGAAAGAGGTATTTCGGTAACTTCTTCAGTTCTTCAGTTTAACTACGAAGGCTACTGTATTAATATCCTTGATACTCCGGGACATGAGGATTTCTCCGAGGATACTTATAGAACTCTTATGGCAGCAGATTCTGCGGTCATGGTTATTGACGCTTCTAAGGGTGTTGAGAAACAGACTATCAAGCTTTTTAAAGTATGTGTTATGAGACACATTCCTATATTTACATTTATCAATAAGATGGATAGAGAGGCTAATGACCCATTTGAGCTTCTTGATGAGATTGAGAGCGTACTTGGAATTGCTACATGCCCAATTAACTGGCCTATCGGCTGCGGTAAGGAATTCAAGGGCGTATATGACCGTAAAGAGAAAAATGTTTCTTTATTCAAGGCAGCCATGAATGGTCAGAAGGAAGTTGATACTGAGATTGTTGACGCATCAGATGAGGCTGTTCTTAAGGACAGAATTGGTGATGCCTTCTACGACAAGCTTCAGGAAGATATCGAACTGTTAGACGGAGCGAGTGCAGAGTTTGACCAGGAAATGGTAAGTGCTGGTGACCTTACACCGGTATTCTTCGGTTCAGCACTTACTAACTTTGGTGTACAGACTTTCCTTGAGCATTTCTTATCAATGACAACTTCTCCGCTTCCAAGAAAGTCTGACCAGGGAGTTATTGATCCATTTACTGAGGAATTCTCAGCATTTGTATTCAAGATTCAGGCTAATATGAATAAAGCACACAGGGATAGAATTGCTTTCATGAGAATATGTTCAGGTAAGTTTGAAGCCGGAATGGAAGCTAACCATGTACAGGGTGGCAAGAAGATAAGACTCAGCCAGCCTCAGCAGATGATGGCGGAGGAGAGGCATATTGTTGATGAGGCATATGCAGGAGATATTATCGGTGTATTTGATCCGGGAATATTCTCTATCGGTGATACTATCTGCAAATCTAACAAGAAATTTGCATTTGAGGGTATACCTACATTTGCACCAGAACATTTTGCAAGAGTAAGACAGATTGATACTATGAAGAGAAAACAGTTCATTAAGGGTATCAACCAGATTGCACAGGAAGGTGCGATTCAGATATTCCAGGAGTTCAATACAGGAATGGAAGAGATTATCGTGGGCGTTGTTGGTGTCCTTCAGTTTGAAGTTCTCGAATACCGTCTTAAGAATGAATACGGTGTTGATATCAGACTTGAGCCGCTTCCATACGAGCATATCCGCTGGATTGAGAATCCTGAGGAAATTGATGTGAACAGAATTGTTGGTACATCAGATATGAAGAAGATTAAAGACCTTAAGGGCAATCCACTTCTTGTATTTGCCAATAGCTGGTCTGTTAATATGGTACTTGAGAGAAATGAGGGCTTAAAGCTTTCAGAATTTGGAAGAAACTAGTTGTACGATACATTTAGGAGTCAGGTGATTACATGAAATCAGTATACAAATGTAGTGTAAAAAGAATAGCCGCAATTGGTGTCATGTTATGTATGCTTGTGCTGACATGCCTTACGGTTACTTCTGTGCTTAATACTAAGGCGGAAGAGTCCATTGGTCAGGGACATGTTAATTATGATGTTACAGATCTTCGTATAAGGACATCACCAGTCAGTGGTTCAGTCATTACCAAGGTGGATGGTGGCTTTAAGTTTGATATATATGAAGAGACAACTGACGATGACGGCGACACATGGTATGGCATAGGTTTTATCTTAATGGCAGTTATGAAAGAGGCTATATATATGGTGGCTACATAACTGTTGATAAAAGAAGTGATTATGAGCCGGATGCGGATTTTGAGGAATATCTTAATTCACAGGGATTTCCTGACAGTTATAAGGACAGTTTAAGGCAGCTTCATGCACAGTATCCTAACTGGGTATTTGTTGCAGACCATAATGGAAAAGACTGGTCAGATGTGGTTGATAACCAGAATGTAATTGGACGAAGCCTTATACATGGTTCGGCTGTATCATCATGGAAATCGGTTGCTGATGGCTGCTATGACTGGGAATCAGGACAGTATACACAGCTTGATTCAGGTGGCTGGGTTCAGGCGTCATCTGCTCTTGTTGAATATGCACTTGATCCTAGGAATTTCCTTAATGCTACCAATATTTTTATGTTTGAGAATCTTGCATTCGATGGTTCATTACAGGATGAGAGCGGCCTTGAGAGTATGGTTGATGGTACATTCATGGATAATTCAAGCCATGATCTTTCATACAATGGAAGAAGCTATACATATATAACAGGTCTGTTATATGCAGGACAGGAATCAGGGTAAGCCCATATCATCTTGCTTCAAGAATATTACAGAGCAGGGTAACAGTGGATATGGAAGCAGCATATCAGGAACACAGTCTGGCTACTACTGGGGTTATTATAATTATTACAATATAGGGGCATATGCTAGTGGAGGATTGACAGCAGTCCAGAATGGACTTAAATATGCTTCAAGAAATGATGATGAGACATTAAGACCATGGAATACGAGAATGAAATCTATAATTGGTGGTGCCATATTTATTGGCAAGAGTTATATCAATAAAGGTCAGGATACTCTGTATTATGAGAAGTTCGATATGACAGGAAGAGGACATCAGTATATGACTAATATACTGGCACCGAGAAGTGAATCTGTTAAGAGCGCACAGGGATACAGTGACAGTAATAAGGAAAGCATATCGTTTGTATTTAAGATACCTGTATATGAGAATATGCCTGAAAATGTATGTGCTATTCCGACAGGAGATGGAAGTCCTAATAACAGATTATCTGACTTATATGTTGAAGGCTATTCACTAACACCAACATTTAGTCTGTATACAACAGAATACAGCTTTATTGTTGATTATGAGACATCATCAGTGAATATTGGCGGTTCTGCGCTTGATTCATCAGCAAATGTAAGTGGTTTGGGAAAATATGAACTTTCAGTTGGAAGTAATGATATTAAAATAACAGTTACAGCGGCGAATGGTGATACACAGGATTATACAATAACTGTGGTAAGACATGATAAAGCACCTGATCCAACACCGGAACCGGATCCAGAACCAACACCAGATCCAGAACCGGATGTTGCTTATCCGGGATTTTCAACAACATTATCAGTTGATGAAGATGAAAAATACATAAGTGGTTTAACTGTATCAGATTATGTACAAGATGTGCTTGATAAGATTGATAATTATAATGGTGCTTATTCTAAGGTTCTTAATAAGAATGGCAATGAGAAAGATGGATTAGTTAGTACTGGCGATATTCTTATAACATATAATTCTTCTGGCAATGAGGTCAGCAGATATGAGATTATTATATATGGTGATGCAAATGGCGACGGAGATATTGATTTATTTGATTTTGCGCAGATAAAGAGATCTATATTAGGTATAGCAGACCCGTCAGAGTATATTGGAAGGCGGCCGACTGTAACAGAGATGGAGAACTTGATTTGTTTGATTTTGCTGTAGTAAAAAGATATATTCTTGGTATTGGAAATATAAGTCAGTAATTATTGTTAGAAAGGATGATTATGAATAAGATAAAAAAGTTAATTGCTTTTATAGGTGTACTGGCAATGTGCATTGCATTGATTCCTGTGTATTATGCTAAGGCTGACGAGCAGGCTTCTATATCTATAAGTTCAGCAAGCGGAACAGTTGGAAGTACGATAACGGTAACGGTTACTATATCTGCATCTGATGTTATTGATGTAGCCTCTGTTCCAGTGTCATATGATAATTCAATTATAAAACCGGTGTCTTCAGGCAATAGCGGTGTTGTATCGTTTGCGCTTCTGGATGCATCAGCTTATGGTTCTACGGAATCAATATCAATGCAATTTGAAATTATTGCCGCAGGAACAACAACACTTAAGGTTGCGGGAGATGCGAAGATATCTGTAAATGGTGAACGTGCAACAGTCAGTAGCGCATCATCAGGAAAAGTCACAGCAAAAGCTCCAGCAAGCTATTCCTCAGACAACACATTAAAGTCCCTGCAGATAAGTCCGGGAACACTTTCACCAGCGTTTTCACCAGACAGGACAACATACAATGCAACTGTTGATGCTGATGTTACAGAGCTAGTTGTAAGTGCTGCCGCTAATGACAGTGCTGCCAAGATAAGCATAAGCGGAAGAAGAATGAAAAGTAATACAACAACAATTACTGTTACTGCGGAAGATGGTTCAGTTAAGAGGTATATAATATATACAACAAAACTTGTGGATGGTCAGGAAGCAACAACAGAGGCTGAGTCAAAGACAGAAGCTGTTACAGAAGATGCATCACAGGCGGTTAATAATGATGGAACTGTGACGATAGATGGCAGGAAGTATTCTGTTGTAAAGGATTATTCAGGAATTACAATTCCAGATGGATATCAGGAGATTGACTATGATTATAATGGTCAGAAGATAAATGCGGTTAAAGGCATAAAGACAGGTCTTATTCTTATGTATCTAGAAAGTGAAGATGGAAAAGGCGGGTTCTACATCTATGATGAGACTGCGAAAACATTTTCACCATACAATACTGTTGCAGAACCTGAGATAACATATGTTGTGCTGCCAATAACTAACTCGTTAGAAGCCGGCAGGTTATGCACTTACAAGGTTTACCATGAATGGAAAAGAAGTACAGGTGCTTATTGATTCGGACAGACAGTACTGTCTGTTTTATGGAGTAAGCTCTCTTGGGGAAAAGGGCTGGTTCAGATACAGAATAAGTGATGGCTCGATTCAGGCGTATTCTGTTGTGAAATCTGACACTGCTAATGCTGATGTTAAGGCTGATAATGGAAAAACATCAGGAAACAGCAGATTCTGGCTGATGATAGTATTAATACTTGACTGATAATAGCGGTATTTATAGTGATTACTATTGTTCTTTGCTCTAAGCTTGCGAAAGTGAAGAAGGTATTTAATATGGCATCAAAAGATGGCGTTGACCTTGATTCATATACAGAGAAGGTAATTGATGGATATGCAGAGGATGAAGATGACAGTTATGAAGAACTTGATACATCATCTGATAAGATATCCTATGGAGACGATAAGTCAGGTAAGAGTGATGTTGAAGAGTTGAAGCTCTTTGATGTTGAGGATGATAAATAATAAAAAGCCTTAGTGAAATCATTGACGGTTTCACTAAGGTTTTACTCTTCTGGAAGCGACCAGTTATCAGCCTGATTGTAATAATCGTCAGACATTTCCTTGTACTGTGCGCACAGGTATGCGTCATCTGAAGTCTTTGCAAGTTTTTCATAACATTTACCAAGCAAAGACAAAGGCTTGTTTCCGCTGCTTGCCGCATCAAGTATGCTTTCTGTTTCAAATGCAGCATTATACAGCCACAGCACAGCTTCTTCATAGTCTGCCTGGTTCATGTAAAATGTTCCGAGAATCAGACACATTTCAGCAGGAGGATTGTCGGCAACTGCTTTTAAAGTGGTCTTAAAGAATGAGTCAGTGTCACCATCTGCCATATATATCTTAGCAAGAATACAGTTGATTTCTTTCATTAAATCATTGCTTCTGCCTTCTTTGGAAAGAACATTTTCAAATATATTACTGAAAGCAATAAAGTCGGAATCTTCACCAGATATAAGAAGCTCTTTACACAGCATGGTAACTACATAATCTTCAATGTGGACTCCTTTTTCAAATGCTTTGAAATATGTTGAAAAGTCTCTTTTACTATGGTCGCCCGCCTGCATGTGAAGAATTTCAATGTCACTGTCATATACGACTGGCGTGAGCCGTACTGTTTCATGTATTGGTGAAATCCATGTGAATGGACGGAGCCTTTTGAAAAGCTTCGGGCGGAGTTCTTTGTGTGCATTGTATACAGAATTATATTCTGATGCATTGACATAATACATCTGAACAATGTCTATCTCTGGAAGAAGCACATGTTTCAATTCTCTTAATGCGTAGTTGTTGGTATCATTAAGCACTTCGTCTGCGTCAGCACTGAATATGTAGTCACATCCAGCTTTGGAAAATGCAAAATTTCTTGCGGCTGAAAAATCATTTATCCATTCAAAATCATATATTTTATCGGTGTAGTGAGCGGCAATTTCTTTGGTATTGTCAGTTGAGCCTGTGTCTACAATAATCAATTCATCATAAGTTCCTGCGTATGAATCAAGACACCTTGCAAGAATGTCCTGCTCATTTTTTACAATCATGCACATGCTTATTGATATCATGTTTTTCTCCTGTTCTTAATTGGATTTATATAGGTTATATCGGTAAATGCCTTGATTTTTTTAGGTATTCGTAAGATACTTGTTATCAATGATAACATATATCTGATATGAGGTACACAATGTCAAAAAAGAAATCTGCAGCAGAACCAGTTGAATATATAGACAGTCAGGCTTTTGACGCGGCGAAAGAGAAGATAATCGGCAAGAGCCACAATGACAAGGGGATAGGCACTTTATCGGAAAAGACGCTGCATGCAGTACTAAAAATGTATTATGAACCCGATGAGGATAATCATGAGGTTGCAATAGATGGTTATTTTGCAGATATATATAATGAGCATGGGATAATTGAGATTCAGACGAGGCAGCTTAACAAGTTAAGGGATAAGTTGTCAGTGTTCCTGAATGAATATCAGGTGAGGGTTGTATATCCAATGCCATATGAGAAGTATTTAAGCTGGATTGAGCCGGAAACAGGGGACATTACTTCCAGAAGAAAGTCTCCGAAGCGATGTTCTGTGTATGATGCGATGTTTGAACTATATAAGATTAAAGCATTTTTAAAGAATCAGAATCTTAAGGTTACATTGCTGCTGATTGATATGGAAGAATATAAGCTTCTTAATGGCTGGAGTTACGATAAGAAGCGCGGAAGTGTGCGTTATGACCGCATTCCTGTTGGAATAAGAAAGATAGTTGAACTGGACTGTCCACAGGATTATATGCAGTTTGTACCAGAGGGACTTGAGAAGAACTTTACTTCAGCGGATTTTGCAAATGCAGCGCATATTGACAGGCAGACTGCTGCCAGTGTACTTGCAATGCTTAATTACATGGAACAGGTTAAAAGAGTCGGAAAGACAGGCAATGCCTATATATATGATATTGAAGAACATTATTGAATGGAGATAGTATGTACTCTGTAAATGGAAACTGCTTTCGAATATCTGTAAGAAATCTTGTGGAATTCATGTGTGCAGAAGGTGATATTGACAACAGGAATACAGGCAGCAATGATGTGAAAATCATGCAGGAGGGGGCAAGGATTCACAGGAAAATCCAGCACAGCATGGGAACTATGTATCATGCAGAAGTGCCTTTAAAGATTGAGATACCGCTTGTATCTGACTTAGGGATTGAGTATGTATTACAGGTTGAAGGCAGGGCTGACGGTATTATTGCAGATATTAATTATGATGAGGATGGCAATAAAGAGCCGGAGAGCGATGTAATAATTGATGAAATAAAGACTATGCAGGCAGATGTTTCCCTGCTGAAAGAACCTGTCTATGTGCATAAGGCGCAGGCACTGGTGTATGGCTATATATATGCAAGCCAGAAGAAGCTGTCAAAGATTGGAATTCAGATGACTTATGTTACTCCTGAACCTGAGACAGTCAATAAGTTTCTGGAAGAATATACATTTGAAAGAATTGAAGAGTGGTTTAATAAGCTGATTACAGGCTTTAAGAGATGGACTGATTATACATTTGATGAAAGACTAAAAAGGATGGAATCAATCAGAGAACTTAAGTTTCCTTATGAATACAGGGAGGGGCAGAAGAATCTGTGCGTGAGTGTATACAGGGCTATTGAAGATAGTGAGAATCTGTATATTCAGGCACCTACAGGTGTCGGAAAGACGCTGTCTACTGTGTTCCCGGCTGTGCAGGCACTTGGTCAGCAGATGGCAGATAAGATATTTTACCTGACTTCAAAGACTATAACAAGGACTGTTGCGGAGGATACTTATGCCATTCTGAGGGATAACGGGCTTCATATAAGAACTGTTACTCTTACAGCGAAGGACAAAATATGTCCACTTGATGAGCGCAACTGCAACCCCGTGGCATGTCCTTATGCCAAGGGGCATTTTGACAGGATTAATGATGCTGTGTACGACATTATAACGAGCCAGATGGTTATCGGAAGAGATAATATCATGGAATATGCCAACAGACATAATGTCTGCCCGTTTGAGATGTCGCTTGATGTTTCGTACTGGTGTGATGGAATTATATGTGATTATAATTATGTATTTGACCCGGATGCGTCGCTTAAGCGGTATTTTGGCAATGGTGCGAAGGGTGATTATGTGTTTCTTGTGGATGAAGCACACAATCTTGTGGACAGGGCAAGAGAAATGTACAGTGCAGTGTTGAAAAAAGAAGATTTTCTTGCAGCTAAGAAGCTTGTCAAGGAGATGGACAAACGGCTTGCAGGCGCACTTGACAAATGTAACAAGCAGTTGCTCGAATATAAAAGACAGTGCGATACATTCATGGTTGTGAGTGGTCTTGGAACATTTCCAGCCAGCCTTGAGCGTGTCATGGGACTTATGCAGAAGTTTATGGAAAGGCATAAGGGTGAACCTGTGACTAACGAGCTGCTCGAGTTTTTCTTTGCAGTGAGACATTTTCTTAATATGTATGACTGTGCTGATGAAAAATATGTCTATTATAACGAGCATGATAATGATGGAAACTTTCTTGTACATCTGTACTGTGTTGACCCGTCAGGTAACATAAGTGAGAGACTTTCACAGGGCAGAAGCACGGTATTCTTCTCAGCAACGCTGCTTCCGGTTAATTATTTTAAGGAAATGCTTTCAGGTGATGTATCAGAAAGAGCGGTGTATGCACATTCTTCTTTTGAACCTGATAATAAGAGAATTGTTGTGGCAACTGATGTGACAAGCCGTTATACAAGAAGAAATGCAAGGGAATATGCCAAGGTACATGATTATATTATGCATATGATTTCTGGCAGAAGCGGCAGATATATGGTGTTCTTTCCGTCATATTCTTACATGGAGAGTGTTCTTGAGTGCTTCAGGTGGGAAAATGGTGTTAATGTGGTCGAATGTGGTGGAGAAGATACATTTTTACCAGAAAGCTGTGTAAATGTGCTTGTGCAGGGAAGGTTTATGAAGGAGGCTGACAAGGAAAATTTCTTATCAGCATTTTACGAGGAACTTCCAGAAGGGGCTTCACTTGCAGGCTTCTGTGTGCTTGGAGGAATATTTTCCGAAGGAATTGACTTAAAGGATGAGAGCCTTATAGGTGCTGTAATTGTCGGAACGGGGATTCCGATGGTGTGCAGGGAGCGCAACATTTTAAGGGATTATTTTGATGAATTTGGCAAAAATGGATATTCGTATGCTTATGTTATTCCGGGAATGAATAAGGTGCTTCAGGCAGCAGGAAGGGTTATAAGGACGGATACGGATAAGGGAGTTATTGCACTTCTGGATGACAGATTTATGACTGGTGAATATGAGCGTATGTATCCTAGGGAGTGGAACAGGATATTTCCAGTCAGTCTGGGTAATGCTTATAAATGTATTAAGGATTTCTGGACGGAACAGGATATATAGGGCATTGATAAAAAATGTACAATGTTAGAACTTGTAGTTGGACTGTATGTGTGATAAAATTTAGACAGATATTATTAAGGTCCGGATATATGATGATTTGGTTTGATTATGGGAGATGGGCTTATGCAGAACGTGGAAGAGATTAATAAGAATATAGAAAACAAAACTGTAGACAAGCAGGTCTGGCAGTCTCTGGGATTTGATGAATTACAGACTATTGAGATTATCAGAGGAATTGAGAATGGCGTTGATGTGAGTGTGTATTGCAAAGAGGAATTTAACGCTGCCCAGATGAAAGCATTAAGACTTGGTCTGGAAGAAAAACTTGATGTAAGCAGATTTGCAGATGCACAGTATGATTATATGCAGATGGAAGAACTGAAGCAGGCTGTGCGTAGCGGAATTAATATGGATGATATATGTAATCCTAAGTTCAGTCATTCTGTTATGAGAGAGATAAGGCTTGCATCAGAGCTTAATTATGATCTGACCAGGTATGCAAAGCTTGGTTATTCAGGAGAGGTATTAAGACAGATAAGACTTGCAAAAAAAGAAGAGATTGACCTTACATTTTTTGTTGAGGATAATTATGATGAATATCAGCTCAATGAGATAAGGCTGGGAATACACAGCTGTGTCGACATAACTAAGTATCTGCTTCATGAATATAATGGGGAACAGATGGAACAGATCAGACTTGGACTTGAGGAGGGGATAGATGTTACTCCGTATAACATGGTTGGATTTTCATCAGGACAGATGAAGCAGATAAGACTTGGACTTGAAGAAGGAATAGATGTTTCTGAATATGCAGATCCGTTTATTGATGCGGTAAGCATGAAAGAGGCAAGACACAGAATTTCTGATAAATGGAATGACGAGAAGCCTGCACTTAATGAATTGCAGTCACAGGAAATTCTTATGGGACTTACAAGCGGTGTAGATGTTTCTTTATATGCTGATCCAAGATATACCTTTAAAGAGATGGAGAAGATAAGACTTGCACTTGAGAGGGTAATCTGGATGGGCTGCTTAAGTATGGATGTTAAGATGCAGCTATTACAGTACAGTGTTTTGATAATGAATGGATAAGACATTCGGAAGGGGAACAGCATGAGCAATACAGAAATAGTTAATGAAACAGCTGATATAGATGATATCGAGTTACATGAGGTTTATGTATATATTGCAGATGATAATATGAGCGCATCAGTCAGGCTTGGCAAATGTGATGAAGGATATACATATGATGAAGTCATGAATAAGCTATCGCTTAATGGAATTAAGACGGGAATAGATGAAGAAAAATTCGATGGATGATTTCACAAAAATATATGACCAGCCTGTTGAAATTGCTGTTGGTAAGCCTGTAAATACAGGAAAAGACGGATATTATGAATTTTTTTTGATACTGATAATATTAATAACAACAGACCAACAGTAAGAGAAGATGGTTCTATTGATTATTTTAACCAGAAGAGATTTGAAAAGGTTAATGAGGGGGATCTGCTGGCAAGATATCATGAGCCGACTAAAGGGGAATTTGGCTTCGACATATGCGGGAAGCTGCTTGTGCCTAAACCAGGAAAACCAAAGCCAAGACTGCATGGTAAGGGCTTTAAGACATCTGAGGATGGGAAAGAAACTTATGCTGCAATATCTGGAAAGATAGAATACTGCAACTATGATTTAAGTGTTGTTAATGTGTATGAGGTTAATGGTAATCTTGACATGAGTATGGGTAATATTGACTTTAATGGGGATGTTAATATTACGGGTAGTGTGAGAAGTGGTGTAACAGTTCATGCCATGGGAAGTATATATGTTGGAGGCTTCATTGAGGGAGCAACACTTATTGCTGGGAAAGATATTGTATTAAAGGATGGCGTTAATACTAAGAATTCAGGAAAGATCGAGGCAGGGGGAAATATATCTGGCAGATTTTTTGAGAATACAGAGGTTATTGCCAAAGGAGACTTACAGTGTAATTATATTCTTAACTGCAGGGTGCTTACATATGGCAGGGTATTTGTTGAGGGACCCATAGGTTCTATTATAGGTGGTGATGTAACTGGTGTTATGGGAATCAGTACTACATCATGTGGACATGAAAGCAATGTAAAGACTTTGTTGAGGGTTGGTTCGACCAAAGAAATCAGAAAAGAATATGCAGAACTTATTATGGAGCTTAAGGAAGTGGACGGACAGATTGAAACTTTTGAAATGGCTAATAAGAAGTTTGAGATGATTAAACAGAACATGCCTGAAAAGTATGATAGTAAAATGGCATTGAGAGTTACCCAGTCAAAGATTGTAAAGATGGCTCAGAAAGCCAAGCTTGAAGAAAAGAGCAAGGCATTATACAATCTTATAAGAGATTCAGAGAGAGCAGTTGTTAAAGTAAAGAATCATATATATCCGGGAAGCAGGGTATATATGGATGATAAGACTTATATGCCAAGTTCTGTATTTTCACATATTATTGTTAAGAAGACGCCAAGCACGATTATTCTTAGTGATTATGATGAATAAGTATATTACAGGGAGAGTATTATGATAGAAGAAGTTGTTTCGGTGGAATTGCCGGTGCATGAAAGGCTGGTAGTAAGAAAGAACAGGCTTACGAATGAAGGAAACGGCATTGATATGCCAAGAATTTCTATAGTTACAGGTACTCATGGGGATGAACTTGACGGACAGTATATCTGCTATGAGATTATCAGAAGAATTGAGAGAGAGAAGAATAAGCTTAAAGGAATTGTAGACATTTATCCAGATATTAATCCTCTTGGACTTGATACAGGTTCAAGAGGAATTCCTATGTTTGACCTTGATATGAACAGGGTGTTTCCTGGGGATAATAATGGAGCGATGGCTGAATATGTGGCAGCAGGTATTATTGAAGATATTATTGGAAGTGATTTGTGTATCGATATCCATTCAAGCAATATATTTGTAAATGAGATGCCACAGGTAAGGATTAATGATGATACGCAGGAAAAGCTTCTTCCTTATGCGAAGATGATGAATGCACAGTTTGTGTGGATATATTCGTCTATTACTGTGCTTGATGCAACTCTTGCCTATAGTCTTAACCATCTTGGGGTGCCTACTCTTGTTACGGAGATGGGTGTTGGAAACAGAATTACACCAAAGTATTGCAGGGATATTGTTGATGGTATATTTAACCTTATGTCTCATATGGGAATATGGGATGATGAGCCAAAAGAAGTGAATGAACCTATTATTTCTACAGAAGGTGAGGTTACATTTCTTACCGCTAAGGAAAGCGGAATATTCGTATCAGCAGTTGATTCTATGGGAAGGATTGGAATTGGAACGCATATAGGAGATATTATCGAACCTATTGAGGGAAGAATAATCCAGAGAATTGAATCGCCTACAGATGGAATTATATTTACATTAAGAGAGAATCCGGTGGTACATAAGGGGGCTCTTATAGCAAGAGTTTATGGTGGCAGATAATGAAGAAAGAGATTATTTATTCTTTAAAGGGTATATATAGAGAAGATTATCAGATAGAAGGCTACAGATTCGGCGGCGGTGAGAAGTCGGCATGTATTGTTGGTGCATTAAGAGGAAATGAGATACAGCAGCTGTATATATGTTCGCAGCTTGTTAAAGCACTTAAAGAGCTTGAGGCTCATGGTGCAATATCACACAATCATGAGATTCTTGTTATCCCATCTGTTAACAGATTTTCCATGAATGTAGGAAAGAGATTCTGTACAGATAATTCTGATATTAACAGGGCTTTTCTGGGGATGTTAATGGAGATACAACCAATCAGATAGCAGGAACACTGACAGAATTAAGGGTTACAGTTATGGCATACATTTTGCGAGCTTTTATATGCCGGGTGATTTTATTCCTCATGTAAAGATGATGGATACAGGATTTCAGAGTGCAAGTCTTGCCAATCTGTTCGGACTTCAGTACGTTGTTATTAGAAAGCCGAAGCCAATGGATACAGTGACACTAAATTATAACTGGCAGATGAATGGTACTAATGCATTTTCAATATATACTAACAGCACAGATATGATTGATGAGAAGTCTGCAAGACAGGCTGTGTCATCTGTTCTCAGGTTTTTAACCAGAATGGGTATTCTTAAGTACAACAATCACAGTGGATATATTGCAAGTGTTATCAACGAATTTGACCTTATGGCAGTCAAGACTTATGATGCAGGATTTTACAAGAGACTTAAAGAGCCGGGTGACCCTGTATATCATGGAGAACTTATTGCACAGATTCTTGATCCATGCGAGGGTACTGTTAAGAGTGAGATAATATCACAGACAGACGGTATTGTTTTCTTCGCACATACAGGTCCTACCGTAATGGGTAATCAGGTTGTTTACAAGATAATAAGAAGAATGCATGAATAGTTGTTTGAAAATATGTTTTATTGTGATACAATGGTTAAATATTAATAATTAATATAACTAATCTCAGGAGGAAGATATGAGCGGCGTAAAGAGAGTTTTTGTCGAGAAAAAGAAACCATTTGCAGTTAATGCGAAAGAATTACTTGAGGAGATAGGAGGATATCTTGGAATAAAGACTATTACAGATGTAAGAGTTCTTATCCGTTATGATATTGAGAATCTTTCAGAAGAAACATATAAGAAAGCACTTACTACTGTTTTTTCTGAGCCACCGGTAGATGATGTTTATGAGGGAACATTTCCAGCGGGAAAGGATGATTTCGTGTTCTCTGTAGAGTATCTTCCAGGACAGTTCGACCAGAGAGCTGATTCTGCAGAACAGTGTGTTAAGTTCTTTAATGAGAATGAGACACCAGTTATCAAGACTGCTGTAACTTATGTATTGACAGGAACTGTTACTGATGAGGAGAAGAACAGGATTAAGGAACACTGCATTAACCCTGTTGATTCAAGACAGGCAGCAGAGGATATTCCAGAAACTTTAGTTACTGAGTTCAAGACTCCTGCTGATGTTATTTATTTTGACGGATTCAAGGATATGCCAGAGGATAAGTTAAAGGAATTATATGATTCTTTAGGACTTGCCATGACATTTAAGGATTTTAAGTTCATTCAGGAGCATTTGCTGGTGTTGAGAAGCGTGATCCTTCTATGACTGAAATCAGAGTACTTGATACAACTGGTCAGATCATTGCCGTCACACAACATTTACAGAGCTTACAGATGTTAAGTTTAAGGACGGATTCTACAAAGCCCCTATGGAAGCTACATATAACAAGTATCTTTCAGACAGAGCAGAAATATATAAGGACCGTAAGGACAAGTTCGTATGCCTTATGGACCTTGCACTTATGGGTGCTAAGAAGTTAAAGGCTGAGGGCAAGTTAGCTGATCAGGAAGAATCTGATGAGATTAATGCCTGCTCAATTGTTGTTCCGGTTGAGATCGATGGAAAGACAGAGGAATGGCTTGTTAACTTTAAGAATGAGACACATAACCATCCAACAGAGATTGAGCCATTTGGTGGCGCAGCAACTTGTCTAGGTGGTGCTATAAGAGATCCATTGTCAGGACGTACATATGTATATCAGGCAATGAGAATTACAGGTGCAGCAGACCCTACTGTTCCGGTATCAGAGACAATTCATGGAAAGCTTCCACAGAGAAAGCTTGTCACAGGTGCAGCTCACGGATACAGTTCATATGGTAACCAGATCGGACTTGCTACAGGATATGTTAAAGAAATCTATCATCCTGATTATGTTGCCAAGAGAATGGAGATTGGTGCAGTTATAGCTGCTGCTCCAAGAAGTGCAGTTAAGAGAGAGAATTCTGACCCGGGAGATATCATTATTCTTCTTGGTGGAAGAACAGGACGAGATGGATGTGGCGGAGCTACAGGTTCATCTAAGGTTCATACAGAGAAGTCTATTGAGGATTGTGGTGCTGAGGTTCAGAAGGGTAATGCTCCTACAGAGCGTAAGATGCAGAGACTCTTCAGAAGACCAGAGGTTACTAAGCTTATTAAGAAATGTAATGACTTTGGTGCAGGCGGTGTATCCGTTGCAATTGGTGAGCTTGCAGCAGGTCTTAAGGTAGATCTTGATAAAGTTCCTAAGAAGTATGAAGGTCTTGATGGAACAGAGCTTGCTATATCAGAGTCTCAGGAGAGAATGGCTGTTGTAGTTGATCCTAAGGATGTTAAGGAATTCCTTCAGTATGCTGCTGAGAGAGAACTTAGAGGCAGTTGAGGTAGCTGTTGTAACAGAAGAACCAAGACTTGTTCTTAACTGGAGAGGCAAGGATATCGTTAATATTTCAAGAGCATTCCTTGATACTAATGGTGCTCATCAGGAGACTAAGGTTGTAGTTGATATTCTTCACAGGAAGACGATTACCTTAAGCCGGTTAAGGTTACAGATGTACGCGGTAAGTGGTTAAAGACTTTAGCAGACCTTAACGAATGCTCACAGAAGGGACTTGTTGAGATTTGATGGTTCTATCGGAGCCGGTTCAGTATATATGCCATATGGTAAATATCAGCTTACAGAGACACAGAGCATGGTTGCAAAGCTCCCAGTGCTTAAGGGTAAATGTGACACAGTAACTATGATGTCTTATGGATTTGATCCATATCTTTCATCATGGAGCCCATATCATGGAGCAATATATGCTGTTACAGATTCTGTAGCTAAGATTGTTGCTGCCGGTGGTGATTTCAGTAAGATCAGATTCACATATCAGGAATACTTCAGAAGAATGACAGAAGATCCAGAAAGATGGAGCCAGCCATTTGCTGCACTTCTTGGCGCATATGAAGCACAGATGGGATTCGGACTTCCATCAATCGGTGGTAAGGACAGTATGTCAGGAACATTTGAACATATTGATGTTCCACCAACACTCTGCTCATTTGCTATTGATGTAGCTAAGGAAGGAGATATTATTACTCCTGAACTTAAGAATGATGGTGATGTATTAGTCAGATTTGATATTAAGAAGAATCAGTATGATCTTCCAGATTTCGAACAGGTTAAGGCACTCTACAGTGCAATACATGAGCTTATCCAGAAGAAGGCAATCGTATCTGCATATGTTCTTGATGCTAACGGACTTGTGCCAGCGCTCAGCAAGATGGCATTTGGTAATAAGTTAGGTTTTGAGATCAGCGCAGACGTTAAGGAAGATGACCTCTTTGCACCAGCTTATGGCTGTATCGTTGCAGAAGTTCCAGCAGACAAGCTTAGTGAGATTACTACAGCTTATACTAAGGTTGGTACTGTTAAGGATAATGGTAAGTTCACATACAAGGAAGTTTCAATTAATGTAGAAGAAGCATTAAGCGTATGGGCTGATACCCTTGAGGGTGTATTCCCAACTAAGGCTTCTAAGGAAACTACACCGGTTGAAAGCAAGTTATATGAAGCACCAAGCGTACATGTATGCAAGAATAAGGTTGCCAAGCCAACAGTATTTATCCCGGTATTCCCAGGAACTAACTGTGAGTACGATAGTGCCAAGGCATTTGAAAGAGCCGGTGCTGATACAATCGTTAAGGTATTCAAGAACCTTGACGCTGAGAGTATCAGAGAGTCTGTAGATGAATTTGAGAAGGCTATTAACCAGGCACAGATTATTATGTTCCCTGGTGGATTCTCAGCAGGTGATGAACCAGATGGTTCTGCCAAGTTCTTTGCGACAGCATTCCGTAATGCCAAGATGAAGGAAGCAGTTGAGAAGCTACTTAATGAGAGAGATGGTCTTGCACTTGGTATCTGTAATGGATTCCAGGCTCTTATAAAGCTTGGTCTTGTACCTAATGGTAAGATTACAGGACAGGATGCACAGTCACCTACACTTACATTTAATACAATTAACCGTCATATATCTAAGATGGTATATACTAAGGTTGTCAGCAATTTAAGCCCATGGCTTGCTAATGCTGAACTTGGCGGAGTATACTGCAACCCAGCTTCACATGGTGAAGGAAGATTTGTTGCAAGCGAAGAATGGCTTGATAAGCTCTTTGCTAACGGACAGGTTGCTACACAGTACTGTGACCTTGACGGTAATGTATCTATGGATGAAGAGTGGAATATCAATGGTTCATACATGGCTATTGAAGGTATCACAAGCCCAGACGGAAGATGCTTTGGTAAGATGGCACATTCTGAGAGACGCGGTGACAGTGTTGCTATTAATATATATGGTGAGCAGGATATTAAGATATTCGAATCAGGTGTTAAGTACTTCAAGTAATGCATAGAATATGTCAGCATTGTGCCATTAGAATTGGAGGGGGATATTATGGCAAGAGATAAAGTAAGCACAGATATATTATGGAAGGACAGGAAGAGAATTCTCTTCCTCGGACTTCCATGGTCATTTACAAGATACAGTGTATCTAAGGATAGATTCTTTATAAGTAAAGGATTTTTCAGCGTTAAAGATGATGAGGTAAGACTGTATCGTATTATGGATATTTCATTGGAGCGCTCATTCATGCAGAGACTTGTCGGAGTAGGAACTATTAAAGTATGCTCTGGAGACAAGACAATGGGTGACTTTGAGATTAAGAATATCAAGAGACCTAGGGCTACTAAGGAGCTATTATCAGATCTTGTGGAGAAGCAGAGAGATATCAAGAGAGTTGTCAATAGAGAGAATATGATTGACGGTCATGACCATTCAGATGGTCAAGCGGATATTGATGACCTTGACAATAATGATGACGATGCACCATTTGACAGATAATTTGTAAAAATGTATTGACAGCTATATAGAAAGATGATATTTTAATAGTTAGTTAAAGCTAACTGATGTAACGGGTATCCAGTTAGGATACCCGTTATTTTATAAATACGGGTTAGACAAAGCTAACAAGAGTAAGGTAAATGAAAGGATGAGAATATGAGCGTAGTTATTATTGGTGGAAATGAATGTATGGAACGCCAGTATCAGCAGATATGTAAGAAACACGGCTGCAAGGCGAAGGTATTTGTTAAGGAAAAAAGCGGATTTTCAAGCAGATTGGAACACCCGATCTTATGATACTGTTTACTAATACGGTTTCTCATAAGATGGTTTTATCAGCTGTTACAGAGGCTAAGAAGAATGATGTAAATATAGTAAGAACACATTCAAGCAGTGCGGCATCGCTTACAAGTGTTTAGAAACATATTTAAGCGAAAGCAGGGCATGCTGATAAAGAAGAGGATAAAGTGCAATATGGAAGGGAAAAGAAAAATGGTCTGTACAGATGTATTGGGAAGAATTGAGCGGGAAGTTATAAAGAGTGTTCTCCGACGCTTGCCGGATTAAAGACGGGCAACCTTTTTAATTACAGATATGATAATATATCTGATTTTAGGAAAGAGCTTGCAAGTGTAAACAGAAAACTTAACGCCAAAGGTGTGTATGTTACATTTTTAAAGCGAAATGAAAAGAGTGCACTTTTATATGTGTTCAGACCTGACAGATTAGAGAAGGATTTGTCACAGCCAGCAGTACAAAATGTACTGAAAACATTTGGATATACAGATTATAAAATTGGAGCAAGCATCAAGCATCTTAAACAGAGAGTGGGGGAGAACACATGCTTTCCACATGAAATAGGATTGTTCTTAAGTTACCCGGTGGAAGATGTAATCCAGTTTATAAGACAAAAGGGCTGTAATTACAAATGTTGTGGGGTATGGAAGGTGTATTGTGATGAGGCATTTAGCCAGAAGATGTTTGCACGTTACAGAAAATGCACAGAAGTATATTTAAGAGTCTTTGACCGAGGCAGAAGCATATCTGCATTAACGGTTTAAGCATATAAAAAGTAAAAAAGGAGAGATTGGATAATGAGTAAAGTAGCAGTAGTTTATTGGAGCGGAACAGGTAATACAGAGACAATGGCTAACGCAGTTGCAGAAGGTGCTAAAGGAGCCGGAGCAGAGGTTGATGTACTTGTGGCAAATGATTTTAATTCAGAAAAGGTTGCTGAATATGATGGAATCGCATTCGGATGCCCGGCAATGGGAGCAGAGAATCTCGAAGAATCAGAGTTTGAGCCAATGTTCACAGAGGTAGAAGGAAGTCTTAGCGGTAAGAAAATTGCACTTTTTGGTTCATATGGATGGGGAAGCGGCGAATGGATGGCTGACTGGGAAGAAAGAAGTAAGGCTGCAGGTGCTGTTCTTGCAACAGACAGCGTAATCTGTCAGGAAGCACCAGATGATGATGCTGTTGAAAACTGCAAAAAACTTGGGGCAGCGTTAGCATAATTATTTATTGCCTGTAATATATTGAAAAGATTGCACATTTTGCCCCCTGGTTGGTTATATCAATCAGGGGTTAAATTGTTCTAAAAAATATTATAAAAATATAACAAAAGTTGTTGACATCTAATGACCATTAGAATATACTAACCGAGGTGGTAATGAAAAACATTATCAATATGCTAAAAAGAGGAGATGAGCTTATGCCATTAACTATGATTGATGAAGGAACTCCATACACAATCCAGCGGATTGGTGGAAAGGAAGAAATAAGACGTTTTCTTGAGAATCTTGGATTCGTTCCGGGAGCAGTAGTAACAGTTGTTTCTAAAGCTGGCGGTAATGTCATTGTTAACATTAAGGAATCAAGAGTTGCCATAGGAAAAGATATGGCTAATAAAATTATGGTATAAAGGACTGAATATGCCAGTTCTTATATAAAACTAAAATAAGAAGGAGATAAACTATGACTTTAAGAGATGTATCTGTAGGCCAGACTGTTAAAGTTACCAGGTTAAATGGTGATGGTCCGGTTAAGAGAAGAATTATGGATATGGGAATTACTAAGGGAGTTGAAGTCTATGTAAGAAAGGTAGCACCTTTGGGAGATCCTGTAGAGGTTACAGTAAGAGGCTATGAATTATCGCTTCGTAAAGCCGATGCCGAGATGATAGAGGTAGGCTGATTTTTTTTACATGCAGGTTAGCATAATCTAATTAATGTAAGAATTGTCAAATGTTTGTTAGCAAATGCATTAGCATTTATATAAAAGAAATGAGGTAGTCAAATGTCAATTAAAATTGCATTAGCAGGTAATCCAAACTGCGGTAAAACAACATTGTTTAATGCTTTGACCGGTTCTAATCAGTTCGTTGGTAACTGGCCAGGTGTTACAGTTGAGAAAAAGGAAGGTAAATTAAAGGGACATAAAGATGTAACTATCATGGATTTACCAGGTATTTATTCACTTTCTCCTTATACTCTTGAGGAGGTAGTAGCAAGAAATTATCTTATTAACGAAAGACCTGATGCAATCATCAATATTGTTGATGGTACTAATATTGAAAGAAACCTTTATCTTTCAACACAGATTATGGAACTGGGTATTCCAGTTATTATGGCTGTTAACATGGTCGATATCATGGAAAAGAACGGAGATAAGGTTGACCTTGCCAAGTTAGGAAAGAACCTTGGATGTGAAGCTGTTGAGATTTCAGCTCTTAAGGGAACTGGTATTAAGGAAGCAGCAGAGAAGGCTGTTAAGCTTGCAGAGAGCAAGAAGCTCAATACAATTGCTCACAAGTTTGATGATAAGGTTGAGGCAGCTATATCTGCAGTAGAAGATAAGCTTGGTCTTGATATTGTTGAAGAACAGAAGAGATTCTTTGCTATCAAGCTTCTTGAGAAGGATGATAAGATTAAAGTCCTTATGAAGAATGTTCCAGATGTTTCAGCTGAGATTGAGACTCTTGAGAAAGAATTTGATGATGATACAGAAAGTATTATCACTAATGAAAGATATACATATATATCTTCAATTATCAGTGGATGTTTTGCAAAGAAGTCTGAGAAGAAGCTTTCTACATCAGATAAGATTGATAGAATAGTTACTAACAGATTCTTAGCACTTCCAATATTTGCAGTTGTAATGTTCATCGTATACTATGTATCAGTTACAACAGTTGGTACATGGGCAACAGACTGGGCTAACGATGGTGTGTTCGGTGATGGCTGGCATCTCTTCGGAATTGGCACTTCAGCTTACGAAGAAGTAGCTGATGAGTATGGTGATTCAGATGCAATCATCGGGGCATATATCGACAGTCTTGGTGATAAAGGTGAAGAGTATGCAGATGCTATTGATACAGAAGCTGATGATTATGATTCAGATGCAGCAGTAGCAGCATTAAAGAAACTTGAAAACACAGTTCCAGCTAATCTTACATTAGATTATGATGTAGAAGATGAGGAAAATCTTAGTGTAACAACAGAGACAACAGATGCAGCTGGTGTTAAGGAAGCTATTGAACAGTGTATAGACAATGATGGTGCAGCTCCAGATCCTGCTAATTATGGTGTATGGGTTCCTGGTATCCCAGTGCTTCTTGAGTCAGGACTTGATGCAATTGGTTGTGTAGACTGGTTAAAGGGTCTTATCCTTGATGGTATTGTAGCCGGTGTTGGTGCAGTACTTGGCTTCGTTCCACAGATGCTTGTATTATTCATATTCCTTGCATTCCTTGAGTCTTGCGGTTATATGGCACGTATAGCATTCATTATGGATAGAATTTTCCGTAAGTTCGGTCTTTCAGGTAAGTCATTCATTCCAATGCTTATCGGTTCAGGTTGTGGTGTTCCTGGTATCATGGCTTCACGTACAATTGAGAACGACAGAGACCGTAAGATGACAATTATGACAACAACATTTATTCCTTGTGGAGCTAAGCTTCCATTCATAGCAATGGTTGCCGGAGCTATCTTTGATGGTGCTCCATGGGTTGCTCCATCAGCATACTTCCTTGGAATATTCTCAATTATCTGCTCAGGTATCATCTTAAAGAAGACAAAGTTATTCGTTGGAGATCCGGCACCATTCGTTATGGAGCTTCCAGCATACCATCTTCCAACAGTTGGTACAGTATTAAGAAGCATGTGGGAGCGTGGATGGTCATTCATCAAGAAGGCCGGAACAATCATCACACTTTCAACAATCATTATCTGGTTTACAACATACTTCGGATTTGTTGATGGAACATTTACAATGCTTGCAGATGATCAGATTGACTTCTCTATTCTTGGCAGAATTGGTAAGGCAATCGCATGGATATTTGCTCCTTTAGGATTTGGTAACTGGCAGGCAACTGTTGCTTCTATTACTGGTCTTGTTGCTAAGGAGAATATCGTTGGTACAATGGGTATCCTTTACTCAGCAGGTGAGGGAACAGTATATGCTAACATGGCAGCTACATTTACAGTAGTAAGCGGATATGCATTCCTTGCATTTAATCTTCTCTGTGCTCCTTGCTTCGCAGCAATGGGTGCTATTAAGAGAGAGATGAACAACACTAAGTGGTTCTGGATTGCAATCGGATACCAGTGTGGATATGCTTACCTTGTAGGTCTTGTAATTAACCAGATTGCTGGTCTTATTACTGGCGACACAGCATTTAATGTATTCACGGTAATCGCAATTCTTATAATTGTTGGCTTCATTTATCTGTTATTCAGACCATATAAGGAAAGTAAGACATTAAAGGTTGATTCTAAGAAGCTTTTAAATGCAACAAAGTAATTAAATGATATATTATCGGAGGTGTAATTATGCTGGGAACAATTATAGTAGGAGTTATATTAGTGATTATAGTTGCGCTTATTGTACGCAGTATGGTACACGACAAGAAAAACGGTAAATCGTTCACATGTGGTGGCGACTGCGGTAAATGCAAAGGCCACTGCCATTAAAAGGAGGTAACGGGTGGTCAGAAATCCTGATAAAGACAAAGACATTATTATTTCTCGTCTCAAGCAGCAGGGTTGCAGGATAACTAAACAGAGGCTTATGCTTCTTGATGTAATTCTTGAAGAGGACTGCTCAAGCTGTAAAGAGATTTATTACAAGGCAGTAAAAAAGGATCCTAAGATTGGGGCTGCAACTGTATATAGAATGGTTAATACACTGGAAGAAATAGGTGCAATTAACCGTAAGAATATGTACAGGATAACTTGTGATGAGAATGATAATGGCGGTTATACTGTAAGATTAAACGATGATTCGTCAATTAATTTATCAGAAAGCAAATGGAGTAAAATTATTGAGTCAGGGCTAGAAGCCTGCGGATACATTAAGGATCAGAAGATAACAAGTGTAGTTGACAGGAAAAAGGCAGTTTCAGTTAAATAATATTTACTAATAAGGGAGAGGTGAAATGTTTCATCTCTCCTTTGCATGTTGAGAAAATTTATCAACTGGAAAATTTATGTAGAAATGTTACATAATGTGTAATATAATAACCGTCAAACTTAAGAAACATTTGTTGTCCAATATGGACAGAGAGGAGCACAGTATGAAAATTAATAACTTAAAGAAAGGACTTTTTGCAGCAGGTGTATTATTTGGAACAGCTGGAATTAAGATTCTTACAAGCAAGGACGCAAAGAAGCTTTACACTAACTGTACAGCAGCAGTTTTAAGAGCTAAATCATGCATAATGAAGACAGCTACAACTGTTCAGGAAAACTGCGAGGATATATATGCTGATGCTAAGACAATCAATGAGACAAAGTATAACACAGAAGAAGTTGTACTTGATTCAGTAGATGAAGATGAGGAAGCGTAACAGAGTATGAAATTCATAATAAAGCATGATGTGCCCGGAAGAATCCGTGTTCACATGGATGCTTCTGCCATGACTTTTACACAGGCAGATACCTTGCAGTATTATCTTAAGAATCTGCAGGGCGTCACGAATGCCAAAGTGTATGAGAGAACTGCTGATGCAGTTGTTGAGTACGGATGTTCAAGAAAGACTGTGATTGAAGCTATTGCTAAGTTCAGATACAGCAATGTAGAGGTTCCTGAAGATGTTCTTGCAACATCAGGAAGAGCAATCAATTCTCATTATACTGAAAAGCTGGCAGATCAGGTGTTGTGGAGAATGACTAAGAAATTGTTTATTCCGGCACCGGTATGTGCGGTATTAACAACGGTATCTTCAATGAAGTACATTTATAAAGGAATCAGGACACTGCTTGCAAGAAAACTTGAAGTGCCAGTTCTTGATGCAACTGCAATAGGAGTTTCTATCTTAAGAAGAGACTTTAATACAGCTGGTTCAGTAATGTTTCTTCTTGGTATAGGTGAGATAATAGAGGACTGGACACACAAGAAGTCGGTTGACGACCTTGCAAGAACGATGTCACTTAACGTTAATAAGGTCTGGTTAAAGACAGATGATGCAGAAGTACAGGTATCTGTGAAAGATGTTAAGGACGGAGATAATGTAATAATCCGGATGGGTAATGTAATCCCATTTGATGGAACTGTTATCAGTGGTGAGGCTATGGTTAATCAGGCTTCACTTACAGGAGAATCTGAGCCTGTAAGAAGAGGTGAGGGAACTTCTGTATTTGCAGGAACTGTAGTAGAAGAGGGCGAGATAGTATTCAGGGTTAAGCGTGCCGGAGGCTCAAGCAAATATGACAAGATTGTCAGGATGATTGAAGAATCTGAGAAGTTAAAATCAGGTCTTGAGTCAAAAGCAGAGCATCTTGCAGATAAGCTTGTACCTTATTCACTTGGCGGAACTGCACTTACATATCTGTTAACACGAAATACTACTAAGGCATTGTCAATACTTATGGTTGATTTCTCATGTGCATTGAAGCTTGCTATGCCTATTACGGTACTTGCAGCAATAAGACAGGCAAGTCAGGCGAGTGCAACAGTCAAGGGCGGTAAGTTCTTAGAGGCAATTGCTGAAGCGGATACTATCGTATTTGATAAGACAGGTACACTTACAAAGGCTAAGCCAACAGTAAGCAGGGTATATTCATTTAACGGAATGCCGGAAGATGAGCTGTTAAGAATAGCTGCGTGTCTTGAGGAGCATTTTCCACATTCAATGGCTAAAGCTGTTGTTAATGAAGCTGGCAGAAGAAACCTTATGCACGAAGAGATGCATTCTAAGGTTGAATATATTGTTGCACATGGAATATCAACATTTATCAATACAAGCAAGGTTATCATAGGAAGCCATCACTTTGTATTTGAGGATGAGGCATGTGTAATTCCAGCAGGAAAGCAGGAGTTATTTGACAGTCTTCCAGATGACTGCTCACATCTTTATATGGCAATTAACGGTCAGCTTGCAGCAGTTATATGCATAATTGATCCATTAAGAGAAGAAGCACCGAAGGTTATTGAAGGGCTTAAGAAGGCTGGAATATCAAAGGTTGTCATGATGACCGGAGACAGTGAAAGAACAGCCGCCTCTATTGCCAGAAAGGTTGGAGTTACTGAATATTATTCAGAGGTTCTCCCAGAAGACAAGGCTAAGTTCGTAGAGAAAGAGCGGGCAGCCGGACGAAAGGTAATTATGATTGGTGATGGAATTAATGACTCACCAGCGCTTTCAGCAGCAGATGTAGGTATTGCCATAAGTGATGGTGCTGAGATTGCAAGAGAGATTGCAGATATCACTGTCGGCGCAGATGATCTTAACCAGATACTTATGCTTAAGAAATTAAGTGACAGTCTGATTAAGAAGATTAACAGAAATTACCGTGTGATTGTCGGATTCAATTCCGCACTTATTGCACTTGGTGTAACGGGCGTCATACAGCCTACAACTTCAGCACTTCTTCATAATACATCAACACTTGTTATAAGTCTTGAGAGTATGAAGAATCTGCCGGTATAAGATTATGAAACGGACTCATCTTCGGGTGGGTTCGTTTTATTTGAAGGCAAAAAGTTCTGATTGGATAAATATATACTATACCCATAAGGTACAACCCAAATTAATAATTACAGGATATTATTTCATTACAAGAAAATGAAATTATGTAACAAAAGAAAATTGACAAAGCCGTACGGCTAATATTATACTATTTTATCAAAATAAAGCCGCTCGGCTTTATTTATGAGAGAATATGTATAATAGAGCCGTACGGCTTATTTTAAGCTGGAGTGATTATCATGAAAATAACTGATTCAGAAGAACTGGGAAATATAATCAGGAACAGGAGAAAAGAATTAAAGTATACGCAGGCATTTTGTCGGAATATACTGGTCTTAGTGTAAGTTTTATATCAGATGTGGAAAGAGGTAAGCCGACTGTTGAGATTGGCAAGGTAATACAGTTAATTTCGATTCTTGGACTTGATATCAATATTGATGTAAGGGGAGATAATGAGAAATTTAGAGGTATATATTGAATGTAATGGAAATATGATTAATGTTGGCAGTATTACAGGGCATAATTCTGACGATGCTGTATTCTAGGACACCAGATAGTTTTATTATTAATCTTAATGATAAAGAAGATGATTTTTATTTGCAACTGAAAGATATGACAGAAAGATTTTAGATACATCCAAAGAATTAATGGGGAAGAAAGTTCCATTAAGACTTCATCAGGAGGATTTTGCACAGGCACTTGGAATTACAGCGTCACAAAAATACGAGAAAAACGGGAAAGATTATTTAGCAGATGCATTTGAACTAATAAAAAATTATATATGATTTATTAAGTACTGTTATATATGACAGCAGCACAGAGAAAATGTCGCTTAACATAGATGGCGAATATGATATAAGGAATATAAATCAGAAGTCGTTTGAGAATGAGGCAAAGAAACTTGGTCTTGAAAAGGAATAGCAACGCAGCATTTTTAAGTATGGTTGAAAAATTTGAGATGGCACTTGAACAATCAACATATGAACTTGAGGAGCAGGGATATGGAGTTGCAGTCGATATACAGAAACAAATATTAAAAAAAGCAGGAATTCACAACTTTAAATTGACTAATCCGTAATTTAATTATATCATAAATAACTAGGGACACTTTGTTTCACTAAAGTATAATGGGAGGAAGTTATATGTATTCATTTGATGAAGTATTAAACTATGATCCAGACCTTGCAAAGGCTATGGATGATGAACTTGGAAGACAGAGAAGCCACATCGAGCTTATCGCTTCTGAGAACCTTGTAAGTAAGGCAGTTATGGCTGCTATGGGAAGCCCTCTTACTAATAAGTATGCAGAAGGATATCCTGGAAAGAGATATTACGGTGGTTGTGAGTATGTCGATGTTGTTGAGACACTTGCAATTGAAAGAGCAAAGAAGCTTTTGGTTGTGAATATGCAAATGTACAGCCACATTCAGGAGCACAGGCTAACTTAGCTGTATTTTTCGCACTTGTTAATCCTGGAGATACAGTTATGGGTATGAGCCTTGACTGTGGTGGACATTTATCACATGGTTCACCAGTTAATATTTCTGGAAAATACTTTAACATCGTTCCTTATGGTGTTACAGCAGACGGATTTATTGATTATGATGAAGTATTAAGAATTGCCAAGGAATGCAAGCCTAAGATGATTATTGCAGGAGCTTCTGCTTATGCAAGAACAATCGACTTCAAGAAGTTCAGAGAAATCTGTGATGAAGTTGGCGCATTACTTATGGTAGATATGGCACATATTGCAGGTCTTGTAGCCGGTGGTGCACACCCAAGCCCAATTCCATATGCAGATGTTACAACAACAACAACACATAAGACACTCCGTGGACCAAGAGGAGGTATGATTCTTGCTTCAGCAGAGGCATCAGAGAAGTTCAAGCTTAACAAGGCTGTATTCCATCCAGGGCGGTCTTATGCATGTTATTGCTGGTAAGGCAGTGTGCTTAAAGGAAGCGCTTGACCCAAGCTTTAAGGTATATGCTGAAAATGTTGTTAAGAATGCATCAGCACTTGCTAACGGACTTATGAACAGAGGTTTTGATATCGTATCTGGTGGTACAGATAACCACCTTATGCTTGTTAACCTCTTAAGCAAGGGAAAGACTGGTAAGGAAGTTGAGAAGCTTTTGGATGCAGCTAACATTACATGTAACAAGAATACAATTCCTAATGACCCGGCTTCTCCATTCGTAACAAGCGGTATCAGACTTGGTACAGCAGCCGTTACAACAAGAGGCTTCAATGAGGCTGATATGGATGTTGTTGCAGAAGCAATTGCTATGCTTGTTGATGATGTAGATGCTAACCAGGCTAAGGCAATGGAGCTTGTTAAGGGACTTACAGATAAGTACCCACTTTATGAATAAAGATTTTTTCTTGAAAATTCCTTAACAATTAAAGAAAAATGCATATTTTATTATTGCAATTTCAGGCACTTGGTACTATAGTTAATGACGAAGTGCAAGGGGCACGAAGGTGAAAGCTTTCGTGTCCTTTGTATTCAGGAAATTAAGAAAGGTGCGTGGCGTTATGGGAAAGTTAGAAGGAAAAGTTGCAGTAATTACAGGAGCATCCAAAGGCATCGGTGAAGGAATCGCCAAAGTGTATGCAAAGTATGGTGCAAAATGTGTGCTTGCAGCAAGGGACCTAAGGTACTTGAACTTGCAGAGCAGTTGAAAAGCGAAGGGTATGAGGCAACAGGTGTTCAGGTTGATGTATCTGATTACAAGAGTGTTGAAAGAATTGTTGAAGTTGCTGAGAAAACATATGGAAAGATTGATGTGCTTGTATGTAACGCAGGTGTATGCGTTCTTGAAGACTTTCTTGAAGATGACACATTTGAAAATAGAGACTTGCATCTTGATATTAATGTTAAAGGTGCATGGAATGTGGCAAAAGCAGTTATTCAAGCATGATAGCAAATGGTGGTGGTGCAATCGTAGTTACAAGCTCTGTAACAGGAGATATGGTTGCTGATCCAGAGGTTGCATATGCAACATCTAAGGCTGCGCTGGTAGGATTTACAAAGGCACTTGCAAGAGAATTTGCAGATAAGAATATAAGAGTTAATGCAATATGTCCGGGATATGTAAGGACACCGCTTGTTGAAGGAATGGCAAAGCAGTCAGACCCGGAGAATCCGGAGAGAGCAATACAGGCAATTACAGATGCAGTTCCTTTGAAGAGGCTGGCTGACCCTGAGGAGGTTGGAGAACTTGCAGCATTCCTTGGATGTTATGAATCAAGCTACATAACCGGAACACAGATAGTTATTGATGGCGGAAGCACATTGCCGGAAACAACATCTATGGGACAGTAATTAAATATAAGAAAAGTACAAAGGCGTACATGAATCGGAGAGATTTGTGTACGCCTTTTCTGATTGGAGGATAATGACATGGCATTTGAAAATGTTGATTTATTTGATGCGGTTGCAAATGCTTCACTTGAAAAATACGGATGGCAGGACAGATGTGAGGCGAAACTCATAGTGCTGTCGGAGAATGCAACCTATATGGTCAAGAACAAAGAAACAGGTGAAAAAGAGGGAGTGCTTAGAATAAGCAGACCGGGTTATCACACATTGGATGAGCTTAATTCAGAGATGAAGTGGTTAAGACAGATTAATGACTACACACCGCTTCTTGTAGCTAATCCTATAAAAGGGCTTGATGGTAAGAATATACAGGAGATTACAGGACCGGATGGAAATGTATATTTCTGCGTTATATGTGATTTTCTTCCGGGAGAAGCACCTGATGAGAATAACGAGGAGCAGATGGTAAAGCAGTTCAGATATCTCGGTGAGACAACAGCTTATCTTCACCGTCAGACAGAGATATGGAACGGAACAGACAAGCTTGACCGTATGGTATGGACTTACGACACGATAATAGGTGAACATGCTGCATGGGGTGACTGGAGAGCATTTCCAGAGATGACCCCAGAGGCAGAAAATATATTGTCAGAGGTTTCAAGAATTATTAAGAGAAGACTTGAAAGATATGGAACTAATGAGAATAATTTTGGACTCATACATGCAGATTTAAGATTAGCTAATCTGCTTATTGAGGGCGACCAGATTAAGGTTATTGATTTTGATGACTGCGGTTTTGGATGGCACTTACATGACCTTGCGTCAGCACTTAGTTTTATTGAGGACAAGCCAATTGTTCCAAAGCTTGTAAATGCATGGCTTGCAGGATATAAGAAGGTTCTTCCGTTCACTGATACGGATTTTGAAGAAATAGACACATTTATAATGATGAGAAGATTACAGCTTACAGCATGGCTTGCATCTCATCAGGAATCAGGTCCGGTAGCAGAATTAAGTGTTGGCTGGATGGACGGAACCATGGAATTAGCCGAAAGGTATCTTAGATTATTCGGCTAGGCACATAAGAAATCTTCGTGACAACAAATCATGAACAACAATAAGGGAGGAAGCTATTATGGGCGAAAAGAAAACAAATGCATTATCTAAATCAATGAAGCTGATTTATGTATATGCAATGGCAACGGGAGCAATATTTACATTTATGTGTTACTGGGATGGTATATTCATGTCATATACAGGTCCCGGAACATTCTTGGCATTTGCACTTATGACACTGGCAGTACTGCCGACAGCATTTGTGTATGCTGAATTCTCGACAATGTTACCAAGTACAGGTTCGTGTCTGGTATTCAATACGGTAGGTATTAACAAGCATGCAGGTTTCTGGTCAGCGTGGCTTATCATGTGTGCATGGATAGCCGTTCCTGCAGCAGGTGTACTTGGAATTATCGAATGGTTAAATCATCAGTTTGGTCTGGGACTTACAGGCGGCAAGGCAGTTATTGTCGGTTCATTAGTACTGTGCTTCTGGTGTGTACTCAGTCTTTATAAAAATGTTGTAGCAGGCAAGGTTCAGTCATTCATGCTTATGGCAGGTATCGCAGGTATTCTTATATGTTCATTACTTTTCCTGTTCAGCGGACACTGGAGCATTGCTAATTTCGCAGATTTCTTTACAAGCAGCAATGAAAAGCAGTGGGGTGGTAACTTTGCAACCGGTATTGCATGGGTTGTCGGTTGTTCATTTATGATAACACCATATTTCGGATTTGAGACAGTACCGGCAATGGTTGAGGAGGGCGACTTCCCAATTAAGGAGAAGAAGCTATTCTTGGTTCAGTTATAACATGTGGTGCTATATATACAATTTTCTACTTCTGTCTTGCAGGTGCAATGCCTTGGGCAGAGCTTACTAATGGCGGTGACTGCCACCCATTCATCACATTTGAAGCATTACAGTACTGCTTCGGTGATAAGATTGCATGGTTTGTTCTTATAATGGGTATTGTCGGAGTTGTATTCCCAATTGGTACATCAGTACTTGGTTTCTGGTATTCAGGTGTCCGTATGATATACGCTATGGGTCGTCAGAATTTCCTTCCAAAGCAGTTCTCATACACTAATAAGTACAACCAGCCAACACTTCCTAACATACTTATTCTTGTTGTAAGTATTGGATTCATTGCAATGCAGAGTATTACAGCATTCTTTGACCTTATGGCATTCGCGTGTGCATTGTGTTATGTGATTACTTCAATATCTTCACTGGTGCTTTTAAAGAAGCATCCTGAATGGGAGAGACCATACAAATGTGCAACAGGACTTAAGATAGCCTCTCTTATAATTATGGCAATTATCGCATTCTTCTGTACTATCGGTATCGGAAAGGCAACATGGTTGGGATTTGCAGGATATATGGGTGTAGGTCTTATCCTATGGCTGTATATGATTCTTATTAAGTGGAAGCATGAAAAGGTATGGATGAAGACACCTGATGGTGATAAGGAATATTAAAATGTGAAGAAAAGAGGTTATGGATTATGAAAGAATTAGAGATAGTTATAAAGCCTGAGAAGCTGGAGAATCTTAAAAGGATTCTTGACAGTGAGGGTGCTAGAGGTGTAATGATTACAACAATATTTGGCTACGGTCACCAGAAGGGCGCAGGTCAGGTATATACAAGAGATGAAACACCGGGTATCAATCTTTTACCTAAATTAAGTGTAAGAACTGTCGTAAAAGACGAGATAGTCGAGGGCATAATTAATAAGGTATTGGAAGAACTTAATACTAACAGTTTTGGTGATGGTAAGATATTCATCAAGGATATTGAGGGAGCAGTCAAGATAAGAACCTGTGAAACCGGTAATGACGCTCTGTGATAAAGCTTTCTTACTTCCCTAATCTTTTTATAGAGGCAGCCGTCCTGTTTGATCAACAGGACGGCTGCCGTTTTCTTGTGTGCCGTATGTTATGTTTTTATGGTGTCGGGGACGTTAAAGCGGAGAGAAGGTATGTTGAAGTCTAAAATGGGAGTTGAGAGTGTCGGATTGGACATTAGAGTAGCGGGAAGGCATGTTGAAGTCCAAAAGGAAGCCAAGGAGTGGCAGATTGACGTTAAAGCAGCGGAAAGGCGGGTTGAAGTCCAAAAGGAAGCCAAGGCGCGGCGGATTGGACGTTAGAGTAGCGGGAAGGCATGAGGAAGTCCAAAATGGGAGTCAAGGCGTGTCGGATTGGACGATAGAGCGGAGTGAAGGCAAGAAGAAGTCCAAAAAGGAAGTCGAGGAATGAAGAATTGGATGTTAAGGCAGAGAAATGACATGAAATGGTCCAAAAAGATGTATGAACCCCACAAAATATGAATAAAAAGACTGGTACGCTTGAAGTTGGAATGAAGGAAGCAAGAAATATTCTTAATGCACATCTTCATATAAGTGGACCGTATACAACGAATCCATATCAGCCATCGACAGAGCAGCCGACAACTATGAGTTCTACATCAAGCATAGCACAGAGTAGTGATGCGGAAAGCGGTAATGTATGTTTCAATAATTGCTGCAGCAACACTTATTTCTGTGATAGTTATTATTGCTGACAGAAAGAGAAAAATTTCTGAAAAGTAAAATTTGGAAGTGAAAATATCAGTCATAGGTGATATAATCTACGATAGTTTAAATGAAAAGGAATTAGATATTATGAGACATTTTTCGAGAACAGAATTAAAGGCAGCTATTAATATGCTTAAGGAGTTTACTTCTAAGGGCAATTTTGCAGTTCTTATGTATATGGGGGATACTGATAAGCTTGAAGTATCACAGACTCTTAATTCGGATATGAGCTGCTTTTTATTATATGGAAGCATCCAGCCACTCGCATTTTTCTTTGCAGAAAATATTCCTATGACTGCGGGTGAGTTAGAAGAGATTATTAACAAACAGTCAGCAGTGTATGAAGAAGAGATGGACAATTACAGAAATGCACTAAAGGAAAGCGGTGCAGATAATGGACTGTTTATTACTAAATATGAAAGTATGATTCATACATTTATTGCATATGATCCTGATCAGAGTGGTGACAGAGACTGTTATGCACCATTTATTGAGGGCTCATTCAATGTTGAACCAGGTAAGGGACAGTTTGTTAATGAAGTTATGAGACTTGAAGTGTATGATGATGAATATGAGGATGACTGTGTAATCCAGAAGAAGCATTTTGTATATCTTCCATCAGTGAAATTCATGGGAGCATTCAATATGCGAATGATGATGAGTATGGTTGATGCACAGTATAACTAACATTTTACAATTCTTAAATTTATATAATATGTTTGAATCCCGGACTTCTGTATAGTATATTAGAAATATCTTTAAAGAGTGGAGGGGTTGTATGAACAAAGGACATTTTAAAGACAGTCAGGTTGTTAAGGGAATTACGATAGGTGCAGTGCTAATTGTAATATATCTTGCCCTTAACAATGTGACTGGAATTCTTGATTCTATATCATATCTTGCAGGACTTGTAATGCCATTTATAATTGGCGCAGTCATCGCATTTGTATTCAATGTACCTATGAAAGCAATTGAAAAAGGACTTAACAGGCTGTTTGACAAGCGTTGTAAGAAGAAGCATCCCAGACTTATAAGAGTGCTTGCTTATATGCTAACACTGATTTTGATACTGGCTATTATTGCAGGTGTACTTTTTGTGGTTGTGCCTGAACTGGTAAACACAATAGCTGACCTTATAGGGCAGGTGCCAACAGCAGTTAATAATCTTATCAACTGGCTGCAGGTCAAGCTGTCTGCATATCCTGAGTATGAGGAAAAGTTAAGCAGCATATCAATCAACTGGGATTCTGTTCTTTCAAATGTTATGAATTTCCTTTCAATAGGAACTAAAGGAATTATCAATGGAGGAATTGGTGCAATAAGCGGATTTTTCTCAGGAGTCGCTAATTTCTTTATTGGATTTGTCTTTTCTGTGTATGTGCTGTTTCAGAAAGAGAGGACAGCGCAATGTAAGAAGCTTATGTATGTGTGCTTGCCTGAGAGCAGGGCAGATAAAATCATTGAAGTGTTAAGACTTACCAACACTACATTCTCTAATTTTCTGTCAGGACAGTGTCTTGAAGCATGTATTCTTGGAACGATGTTTGTTATTACATTGTCTATATTGAGAATGCCTTATGCGCTTCTTATAGGAATTATTATTGCGGTTACTGCACTTATTCCGATTGTTGGTGCATTTATTGGCTGTATAGTCGGTGTGATTCTTATAATGATGACAAGCCCGTTAAAGGCACTTATATTCGTGGGAGTATTCCTTATATTACAGCAGATTGAAGGAAATCTTATATATCCTCATGTTGTCGGAAGTTCAGTTGGACTGCCGGGAATATGGGTGCTTGTTGCTGTTACAATCGGTGGCAATCTGTTTGGTATAATGGGTATGCTTACATTTATTCCAATCAGCTCAGTGTGTTATGCGCTGCTTCGGACATATGTCAACAGGAAAGTGGAAGAGAAGGAGATTGATAAGGAAAGTTTAAGGTGATGCCTTCCGGAAATGGAAGTCAGGCGGCTATGCAGCTCGTTTTCAAACACGCTTGCGCTCGTTCTACGACGCAGCGGTACTAAGTTCGCTGGGATTCGTTGGCGTTAAGCCAACTGTCCCAGCTACTAAATGCCGGCGTCTTCGCAACGGTTTGAAAGCGAGTTGTATAGTCGCCTGACTTCATTCTCTGGAAGACTTTTGTGCCGTGGATTGGCAGGTGGAGTGTAATTTGCGGTGGAGCTGTGGTTGCGGATTGGACGCTGGAGTGGTGAAAGGCATGTGGAAGTCCAAATTGAGTGAAAAGTGTGGAGGATTGCTTACAAAAGCAAAAGAATGAGGTAAAAGGTCCAAATTGTTGTGAAATCTGGAAAGATTGGACTTTTGCTGAATAAGCTGCTTTTAGTGTCAATCCGCCTTGTAAGTCAATGAGTTATTGGACATTAGCATATGAGAAGCAGAGAAAAGTCCAATCATCCAGATTATCATGATATATAATTAATCTGGACAACATGATACCTATAGGTAGTCGAATATTTGAATGTCTTATAGGTCGAAAACACATGAGACTATAATGATAGTTAATAAATTAACCTATAAAGTCAGAATAATCAGTAGTGTTATAGGAATATTCGGTCAAAAACGGTCTTCTATATAAGATTGAATAGGAAAAGCTGAAATTAGCATATAAGCGGAGGATTTTTATGAATTGATAGGAAGTTACAATGGATTAATGTTAATTCATATAATTCATGTTTTGAATTTCAAGAAATTGAACTCCATGCAACGAACAGGTATTTTACAATGGTGAAATTTAATATATACAAAAGAGTAAACATGACAAAGCATGTGAACACATCGCATTTAACTCTGTCGAATAACATGAAATATGTGGTGTAGGAAATGAGAACAATTATTTATATTAGATGTGATTCATTAAGGGGATGCAATAATGCATGGAGAATATATAATTATTTATATTATGCTGGATATGATATTTTGGCTAGATATTTATACATAAAACTCAATTCTATAAAACTGAAGGTATCGCATATGGTAATAGCAATCATTACTTTTCTGAGTTCCTTATCCGTGACGATAAAGGGTATAATTATGTTGGCTGGGTAAGTATGAATATATTTTCACCGCTTCATACAAGAGGGAGGTTTATACGATATATGTTAGTAAAATAAATCCCAAGAATGCAGTGATGGGAAATGAACCGACTATTTATCTGGTTCTGAGTATTGTGTTTTTGTATTTGTTATTTTCTACTTGATAGTATTAGCATTGTATTGGCTTATGTAAGTGTCTTAAATTGGAAAATAATCCAGTCGCTTGCCATCACGCGGAATTGGACGTTAGAGCAGTGGAAAGACAAGTTGAAGTCAAAGAAGAGAATATAATTAAGAATAAATAAGCAACATCCCCGACATGATTAATAACCATGCCGGGGATGCTTTTGTTATATTCTTTAGTTACTTATTGTTCTTCTTCTCGTTCTCAAGCTTCTTCATAGCTCTTACCTTAAGTGAAAGACCGAAGAGGTTGATGAATCCGTCAGCATCATGATGATCATACATATCACCTGTCTTGAATGATGCAATTGACTCATTGTAAAGTGAATATGGAGATGTTGTTCCAGCCTTGATGATGTTACCCTTGTAAAGTCTGAACTTAACTTCACCTGTTACATATTCCTGAGTCTTCAACGAATGCCTGAAGTGCTTCACGAAGAGGTGTCTCCACTTGCCTTCGTAAACAACCTGTGCAAACTTGTTTCCAACATCCATCTTGAATGTTGTTGTATCTCTGTCGAGAACTAATTCCTCAAGCTGCTGATGAGCTTCGTAAAGAATTGTTCCACCGAGTCTCATATACACCACGGGACTTCATACCAACAACACGGTTCTCAACGATATCAACGATACCGATACCATGCTTAGCACCAAGTCTGTTAAGCTCTCTGATAATATCAGAAACTTTCATAGCCTTGCCATTAACTGACTTTGGAACACCTTTTCAAATGTCATAGTAACATATTCTGGTTCATCCGGAGCTTCCTCAGGAGTGCATCCAAGAACTAATAAATGCTTGTAGTTAGGCTCGTTAGCTGGATCTTCAAGCTCAAGACCTTCATGGCTGATATGCCAGATGTTACGGTCACGGCTGTAGCTGCAGTCTGTGCTGAATGGAAGATGAATACCATGCTGTCTGCAGTATTCAATCTCATCCTCACGAGACTGAAGCTTCCAGTTAGAATCTCTCCAAGGAGCGATAATCTTGATATCTGGAGCTAAAGCCTTGATTGTAAGTTCGAATCTAATCTGGTCATTACCCTTACCAGTAGCACCGTGGCAGATAGCAACAGCACCTTCCTTACGGGCAATCTCAACAAGTCTTTTAGCGATAAGAGGTCTTGCCATTGAAGTACCAAGTAAATATTTATTTTCATAAACAGCGTGTGCCTGAACACATGGAACGATGTAGTTGTCGCAGAACTCATCAGTGATATCTTCTATATATAACTTGGCAGCACCACATGAGAGAGCTCTCTGCTCAAGTCCGTCCAACTCCTCTTCCTGACCACAGTCTGCACATACGCAGACAACATCATAGTTGTATGTTTCCTTTAACCAAGGGATGATGGCAGTTGTGTCAAGTCCGCCAGAATAAGCAAGAATAACTTTTTCTTTCATTATATATTCCTCCGTATATTATTAAGTTTACATAGTAAAACACATATGCTATGCACCTGCAGATTATAATAAACTACTTTATTTAAAAATGCAACAACAAATTATGCATATTATACATTGATATACAACAAAATGTATAAATATAAATTTTCTTTAAAATATCCTTTACATAAGAAAAAAAGTTGCTATAATGTAGGTTATCAATTTACATTTTGCGTTATTTTATGCATAAATGTTGAATATATGCATTTTGCTTCGCAAAACAAGGAGGAGTTATGATTAAAGTAGGCATTATCGGTGCGACAGGTTACGCAGGTAACGAGCTTGTCAGATTATTATTAGGACATAAGGATGCAGAGATTGTATGGCTCGGTTCGAGAAGTTACATAGATCAGAATTATTCAGATGTATATAGAAACATGTTTCAGATTGTAGATGCAAAATGTATGGACGACAATATGGAGCAGCTTGCTAACGAGGTTGATGTTATATTTACAGCAACACCACAGGGCTTATGTGCGTCACTTGTTAATGACGAAATTCTTTCAAAGACTAAGATTATTGATCTGAGTGCTGATTTCAGACTTAAGGATGTTAATGTATATGAACAGTGGTATAAGCTTGAGCATAAAGCACCACAGTATATTGATGAAGCTGTTTATGGTTTATGTGAGATTAACAGAGACAAGGTAAGCAAAGATACAAGAATTATTGCTAATCCGGGCTGTTATACAACAACATCAATTCTTACACTTTACCCAATGGTTAAGGAAGGAATAATCAATCCGGATACAATTATAATTGATGCCAAGAGTGGAACTTCAGGTGCAGGACGTGGAGCTAAGGTTGCCAACCTTTTCTGCGAAGTTAATGAGAGCATGAAGGCTTATGGTGTCGGAACTCACAGACATACACCTGAGATTGAGGAACAGTTAGGTTATGCATGTGGAAGAGATGATTTAAAGCTTATCTTCACACCACATTTGGTTCCAATGAACAGAGGAATTCTTGTAACAGCATATGCCAACCTTGCCAAAGATGTTACATACGAAGATGTCAAGGCAGCATATGACAAGTACTATGATAAGGAATATTTCGTAAGAGTACTTCCTAAAGATGTATGCCCTGAAACACGCTGGGTTGAGGGAAGCAATTTTGTTGATATAGGATTTAAGATTGAGCCAAGAACCAACAGACTTATTATGATGGGAGCGTTAGATAATCTTGTTAAGGGTGCAGCAGGTCAGGCAGTACAGAATATGAACCTTCTCTTCGGACTTCCAGAGAATGAGGGATTACAGCTTGCACCAATGTTTCCATAATAAATGTAGCGTAAATTCAGAATTTACACGACGAAATATGCACAATGACAGAGTATATGTGATGGTACAATAGGAGGATGTTATGAATATAATTAAAGGCGGTGTTACAGCAGCTAAAGGATTCAAGGCTGCCGGATGTGAAGCACAGATTAAATATAAGAACGGAAAGAAAGATATGGCACTTGTATACAGTGAGAAGCCATGTGTTACAGCAGGAACATTTACAACTAACAAAGTATTTGCAGCTCCTGTTAAATGGGACAGAAACATTGTATATAATGAAGACTTTGCACAGGCTGTAGTTGTAAACAGCGGTGTTGCCAACGCATGTACAGGCGTTGAAGGAGATAACGCATGTGCAGAAGAAGCAAAGGCAGTTGCAAAGGTTCTTAATGTACCGGAGAATGCAGTACTTATCGGTTCAACAGGTGTTATCGGAATGCAGCTTCCTGTTGACAGAATATGTGCAGGAATTGAAAAGCTTGCTCCAATGCTTGATGATTCATTAGAAGCAGGAACACAGGCAGCAGAGGCAATTATGACTACAGATACAAGAAGCAAGCAGGTTGCTGTAGAAGTAGAAGTTGCAGGTACTAAGGTAACAATCGGTGGTATGTGCAAGGGCGCAGGAATGATTCATCCTAACATGGCAACAATGCTCTGCTACATAACAACAGACTGTGATATCGACAAGGCACTTCTTCAGAAGATGACAAGTGCAATTGTTGATGATTCATTTAACATGATATCAGTTGATGGAGATACATCAACTAATGATACAGCTCTTGTTCTTGCTAATGGAATGGCTGGCAATAAGAAGATTACAGAAGAGGGTGCTGATTATAATGCTTTCTATGAAGGCTTAAGCTATGTATTTACAGAGCTTTCCAAGATGATTGCAGGTGACGGCGAAGGCTGCACATGTCTTTTCGAGGTTCAGGTAAAGGGTGCAACAACTAAGGCAGAAGCCAAGACACTCGCTAAGTCAATTGTTACATCAAGTCTTACTAAGGCAGCAATATTCGGACATGACGCTAACTGGGGAAGAATTCTCTGTGCAATGGGATATTCTGGTGCTGACTTTGACCCTGAAAAGGTTGATATATTCTTTAAGAGTGAAGCAGGTGAGCTTCAGATTGTTAAAGATGGAACTGCTACAGATTACAGCGAGGAGAAAGCAACGGAAATACTTTCACAGAATCCTGTAATTGCTATTGCGGATGTTAAGCAGGGCGATGCAAGTGCTACAGCATGGGGCTGTGACCTTACATTTGATTATGTCAAGATAAATGCTGATTACAGAAGCTAATCTGACACAGCATTTTAAAGCAAATAGATATCTGAATAAATATGAAATGGAGATTATTATGAGCGCAAAAGATATGACAGAGGAACTTATGAAGGCACAGGTGCTTGTTGAGGCACTTCCTTATATCCAGAAATTTAACAGAAAGATAATTGTAGTTAAGTACGGCGGAAGTGCCATGGTAGATGAAGAACTTAAGAGAAAAGTTGTTCAGGACGTAGTTCTTCTTAAACTTGTTGGTTTTAAGCCAATCATCGTTCACGGCGGTGGCAAGGAAATCAGCAAATGGGTTGAAAAGTCAGGCATGACACCTGAATTCAAGAATGGTTTAAGAGTTACAGACGAGCCAACAATGGAGATTGCCGAGATGGTTCTTAACAAGGTTAATAAGAGTCTTGTTTCAATGATTGAGCAGCTTGGTGTCAAGGCATGCGGTATCAGTGGTAAGGATGGCGGCATGTTAAAGGTTGAGAAGAAGTATTCTAAGGGTGAGGATATAGGATATGTTGGTGAAGTGACAGATGTTGACACAACACTTATTGAATCCTTGCTTAAGGACGATTTCCTCCCAGTAATATGCCCTATCGGATATGATGATGATTTTCATGCATACAATATTAATGCAGATGACGCAGCATGTGCAATTGCAAGAGCTGTCAATGCTGAGAAGCTTGCATTCTTAACAGATATCGAAGGTGTATATAAGGATTTTGACGATAAGGATTCACTTATATCTGAACTTTCTACTTCAGAGGCGAGAACACTTTTAGAGAGCGGAACAATCGGTGGAGGTATGCTTCCTAAGCTTAATAACTGTATAGATGCTATTGAGCATGGTGTATCAAGAGTACATATTCTTGATGGAAGAATTCCACACTGCCTTCTTCTTGAAATATTTACTAACAAGGGTGTTGGTACAGCTATTCTTTCAGATGATGCAGAAAAATTCTTTGATTCAGATAAATAATTGCGAACCGTAAGCTTTGAGGTTATAATATTATATTAGCTCATGTGAAAATGTGTGCTCATAAGAATAGGAAAGTGAGAGTAATCATGAATACACAGCAGATTATAGAAACAGCAGAAGAGAAGCTGATTCATACATACAACCGTTACCAGATAGTACTTGATAAGGGTGACGGAGTAAGACTTTACGATACAGATGGTAAAGAATATCTTGATTTTGGAGCAGGTATAGCAGTATTTGCACTTGGTTATAACAATAAAGAATATAATGATGCATTAAAGGCACAGATTGATAAGCTTATACACACATCTAATTATTTCTACAATGAACCGGCTGTAGAGGCTGCAACAGCACTTACAAAGGCTTCAGGAATGGACAGAGTATTCTTTACTAACAGTGGTACAGAGGCTATTGAAGGTGCAGTTAAGCTTGCAAAGAAATATTATTATGTCAAGAACGGAAAGGCTGATGCAGAGATTATTGCAATGCAGCATTCATTCCATGGAAGAAGTATGGGAGCACTTGCAGTAACTGGTAATAAGCATTATCAGGAAGCATTTGGACCTATGATACCGGGAATTAAGTTTGCACAGTATAACGACCTTGACAGTGTAAAGGAACTTGTTAATGACAAAACTTGTGCTATAATATTTGAGACAGTACAGGGTGAAGGCGGAATTTATCCTGCTACTAAAGAATTTATTGAAGGTGTAAGAAAGTTATGTGATGAGAAGGGAATCCTTCTTATACTTGATGAGATTCAGTGCGGAATGGGAAGAACAGGAAGTATGTTTGCATTCCAGCAGTATGGCGTTAAGCCTGATATCCTTACAGTTGCCAAGGCTCTTGGCTGTGGAGTTCCTGTAGGTGCATTTGCAGCGACAGAGGAAGTTGCGAAGGCATTAGTTCAGGAGACCATGGAACAACATACGGTGGTAATCCACTTGCATGTGCAGCAGCAACCAAGGTGTTCGAACTTTTGAGAAGCAGCATGTATTAGATAATGTCAAGGAAGTATCTGCTTACTTTGAAGAAAAGCTTGATGAGCTTGTTGAGACAATAGATGTTGTTGTCGAGAGACGAGGAATGGGACTTATGCAGGGACTTGAGTTATCAGTTAATCCTAAGGACGTAATTGCCAAAGCACTTGATAACGGACTTATTCTTTTCTCAGCAGGAACTAATGTTATAAGATTTGTTCCACCACTTGTAATCACTAAGGCAGATGTAGATGAATGCATAGCTAAGCTTAAGAAATCCTTCTAGAATCAGGAGTTTACTTTATGAAATTAAGAAGATTTATCAGTATGATGCTGATTGTTACCATGCTGACAGTCTTTGCAGGCTGTGGTAATAAAGATGACAGGACACAGGCTGCGAGGACTCTTAATCTTGATGGACCTATAACAGTTAATGTATGGTTTAATAACAGTGATTATGAGCCTTATCTTGAATTTGTTGCCAGACAGTTTAAAAATCTAATGAACTGGTAACTATTAATCCTGTATATGTCGAAGCAGATTCATATATAAATTATATATATGATGAATCTGTTCGCAATGATAATGCATGTGATTTGTATTTTCTGACATCTGAAGAGATGGAAGGCTTATCTTTCAGGTCTTACCTCTGAGAATGATATGTATCCTCAGGTGTACAATGAGGATGTGTTTGGAAGGCTGCAATGACTGCATGTTCGTATGGTGGTAAGTTATATGGTTACCGGTGTCGTTCAACACTTCATTTCTTGTATATAATAAGAAGTATGCAGAAGCAGTTGATACTATAGACCAGATTCGTATATAAGTGATAATTATCAGGTGACTGATGAGAATCAGGATGTATCAATGGTATTTCAATGGGCACCAGGTTCAATGTTTCTTAATTATGCAGCAGCAGGGCCTATGTTAATATAGGCGGAGTTAATGCAGAGAACAGGGCTGAGGTATCTCTTAATGAGGAAAAGATTAAGAAGGTTCTTACTAAGTACGCTCAGTTAAAAGATGCATTTGGTATTGACAGAAATACAGTAAGTCTTAAAGACTGTGCAGATCTGTTTTCTACTGGAAATATGCTCTATACGGTGCTAGATGCAGACAGTCTTGCAGAGATTAATGTTACAGATGTAGATTATGGAATATGTGAGTATCCTTCAATGGAGATGACCTTGATTCTAAGGCAATGTCAGTTACTACTATGGCTGTTGTTAATCCATACACTAAGAATGTAGATGCATCGAAGGCTGTAGCAAGAGCTATTTCTTATGATTATGCAGATTATCTTGGAAGCATGGCTAAGAAAAGCTGTGCAAGGGCGGATTTAAAGGTTAAGAGAGCAGAAAGCTATCAGAAGTTACACCAGATTTATTCAGACTCTGTGGTCAAAGCTAAATATATTGGTGTTGGTGAAGTGTATATGAGATATGAAATTATGCTTCATCAGGTATATGATGGTGGAAATGTTGATACAGCTTACAGTACATTTGCAACAACAATAGAAAAACAACTAAAATAATAATGAAAACAGTACGCAGGTACTAAATAACATTATGAATAAATATCCTGTTATTAACTAATAATTATTCTATGCAGATTAATGGGGAGGTTAGTTAATGGCAGGATTTTGATTCAATAATATCAGGTGCACTTATGAGTTTACAGGGGGCGTTTAATACAAATGTTACAAAAGCAAGCAGTGTATGGGTTACAGCAATGTTTGTGCAGTTGACAGCACTGGCGACTTGTGCGATTATGTGGGTAATTGACGGAAGACCTGATATCATGAAGCTGTTTAAGGTTGATAATAAGGTTACACTTCTTGGAGGTGTGATAGGTGCATTTATAACATTTACAGTTATTAAAAGCATAAGTGGTCTTGGAATTGCTAAAGCGGAGGTTACGATTGTAGTTGCGCAGATAATTGTTTCGTATCTGCTGGGACTTTTCGGGTTGTTTGGAAGTGAGAAGACTACATTTTCATGGATTAAGCTCGTGTCGCTTCTTATTACGGTTGCAGGAGTATGTATGTTTTATTTTCTTGGTAATCCGTCAACGGATTAATATATTATGAATAATTATGATAAATGTCAGAAAAATCTGGCAGGAAGGAACAGAATGGAAGATTTATTCAGCGTATGCGGAAAGATACGATTAAGAAAAGGTGAAGGAAGAACCTTAAAGGCAGGCGGTGCCTGGGTATATGATAACGAAATTGAATGGATGTCTGACGGAATAATTGACGGACATCTTGTTGAGGTGCTTGATTTTGATGATTATTTCATGGGAATCGGATTTATTAACAGAAAATCCAAGATTACAGTAAGAATGCTTGCAAGACACACTGATGTTGTTGATGAGGCATTTATTGAGGAGAGAGTAAGGGCTGCGGTTGAGTACAGATTTGACACAGTAGATACCTCTGCCTGCCGTCTTATATTTGGAGAGGCAGATTTTCTGCCGGGGCTTGTTATAGATAAGTACTCAGATGTGCTTGTTGTGGAATCACTTGCTTTAGGAATTGACAGATTTAAGTCACTTATTGTTGGAAAAGTGAAGAAAATCCTTCATGAAAAAGGCATTGATATCCGTGGAGTATATGAAAGAAGTGATGCCAAAGTCCGTACTCTTGAAGGGATGGAGAGAGTAAAGGGCTTTATTGGTGATGAATTTGACACTAATGTTGAGATAGTTGAGAATGGTGTCCACTACATGATAGATGTTGTGAATGGACAGAAAACCGGGTTCTTTCTTGATCAGAAGTACAACAGACTTGCAATGCAGAAGCTGTGCAAGGACAAGAGGGTATTAGACTGTTTTACCCATATGGGTACATTTGCATTAAATGCAGGAATTGCAGGTGCTAAGGAAGTTACTGGACTTGATATATCAGAATATGCTGTTGAACAGGCGAGAGCCAATGCCAAGCTTAACGGACTTGAGGATACAGTACATTTTAAATGTGCAAATGTATTGGATGAGCTTCCAAAGCTTAACGAAGCAGGTGAGAAATATGATGTTGTAATACTTGACCCGCCGGCATTTACCAAATCGAGGGAAGCTACAAAGAACGCAATCAAGGGCTACAGGGAAATCAATATGAAGGGACTTAAGCTTGTCAAAGACGGCGGCTATCTTGCAAGCTGTTCATGCTCACACTTCATGACTCAGGAGCTTCTTACCAAGACTATTAAGGAAGCTGCTAAGGCTGTACATAAAAGACTCCGTCAGGTCGAGTTCAGGACACAGTCACCTGACCACCCAATACTGTGGGAGGCGCAGGAGAGCTATTATCTGAAATTCTTTATCTTTCAGGTTGTTGATGAAAAATGATACAGGCATTAATTTAAACTATCCAGGACCGTTAATCTGAGTCTTTTATAATCTTTTATGATGTTTTGTTATAATTAATTATATGTATCCGCAAACTATTCCGAGTATTGCGGATAAGCATATAATTAAAATTGGATTTAATTTTTTGAATGCTAAAACTACGGATATCAGAAATATAATTAATGTTGTATAAAAACAAATATCAGTAAAAACAGTAGTATTAAACCCATCTGGTATGAAAACGGTTGAACTCATCGAAATTACAGCAGAACCAATCAAACCAACTACAGCAGGTTTTAATCCTGACATACATCCCTTTATGACTATACTTTTTTGAAATTGAATAAAACATTTTGCAACAATAAGAATGATAATAAAGGATGGGAGTATCACTCCGAGAGTTGCACAAAAAAGAACCGAAAATACCGCCAACCTCTGCCCCTACATATGTTGCTATATTTACAGCAAATGGTGGGTGTACTTTCACTAACTGCTATAAAATCAATCAGTGATTGTGAATCTATCCAATTATGAGCAATAACTTCATCCTGAATCAATGGTAACATAGCATAACCACCGCCAAAGGTAAATGCACCGATTTTTAAGAAAATATAAAAAAGCTCAAGATAAATCATTAACATTTTCTCCTTGATATGACAATAGATGTTACTAAACCTAATATTGCACAGCTGATAATTACAATAAGCACATTTACATTAAGTAAGGCAGTAAAAACAAAAGAACATGCCATAATTATATAGGAAATAACATTCTTAGGACATTGAATATACATTGACCAGAGAGCTTTGATAATCAGACCAAGTACACCAGCTCTGATACCATTAAAGGCATATTGTATGATTTTTATGCTTTGAAATTCTTTAAGTACAAAAGATATAATAAGAATAATCAGGTAGGATGGTATCACAACTCCAAGTGTTGCAAATAGTGCACCCCAAAAACCACAGATACGAAAGCCAACAAAAGTAGCCGCATTAATTGCAATTGGTCCGGGAGTTGACTCGGAGATAGCCACTATTTCAAGAATATCATTATCAGTAATCCAATGCTTCTTCTCAACAATTTCTTTTTGAATCAGTGGTAACATAGCATAACCGCCTCCAAAAGTAAAAGCACCTATTTTTATGAAAGTTAAAAAGAGCTGTATAGCTTTTGGGAATTTAGTATTCATCGTAAGTCTCCTTCTGTGTGTTGGTGATTGGCATGGAATCTTTCATCTTGTCAAGCAGTTCATAAGGAACGAATAAATGTCCCATGCCGGTTCCAAGCTGGATATGTGGTTTATTCTTACCATGATAATCAGAACCGCCGGATATCAGCAGATTTCTTTCAGAAGCAATCCGTCTGATTGATAATTCATCACCCATCTTGTAGGTTGAATATATGGCTTCAATTCCATCAAGTCCGGCAGAGCACATATGGTCAAGCAATTTGTTCATCTGGGCATTCCCAAGATGATATAGAACTGGGTGAGCTAAGATTGCAATACCGCCGGCTTGGTGAATACGTTCAATAGCTTCTGCAGGGTCAACTTTGGCTCTTGGCACAAAACAAGGCTTTCCCTGACCTAAATATCTGTCAAATGCTTCATTCCTATCGCCAACAGCTCCAATTGCAACCAGCCTGTCTGCAAAATGAGCTCTTGTAATCACAGCGTCTCCATAGGTCTTAATCATATCTTCATATGTAATATTAATTCCTATATTCTGGAATCGTTCACATACCTGCTTATTTCTTTCATCTCTTGAGCTTAACTGCTTATTAAGGAATGAATTGAACTCATTGTCGTTATAATCTATAAAAAGCCCAACAACATGTATCTCAGTATTATCAAAATTAGTACTTATCTCAACTCCGGGAATAACTTCAAGCTTGTGACCGTTGTTATTAACATTTTCACATGCTAAAAGAGCTTCCTTGACTCCCCTGGTAGTGTCGTGGTCGGTAAGTGCAAATGCAGCGAGTCCCTTATCGACTGCCTTATCAACCAGAACAGCAGGAGAATCAGTTCCGTCAGAGCATGTGGAATGAACATGTAAATCTATTTGTTTCATAGTAAGCTCCTCTTATAAAATATAAATATATTCTACCATACTCAGACAGCTTATTAAAGTGTAAAACATTTGTCAAAGTGTTTAAAAAATGTTGTAAGAGACGGCATTGTGCGATAAAATAACAGTATATTTTTGGAGGGAGGTTTACTGATGGAAAGACAGTTAGTACCAGGCGGATTTTATAAGCATTTTAAGAATAAGCTTTACCAGGTAAAGTGTGTTGCATATCATTCAGAAACCAAAGAGAAAATGGTGGTATATCAGGCTATGT